>Ga0209863_10000044_pt1 | contig 70648 bp, 56 predicted proteins | sample OrgsoiDNA2013046_FD_185796 | JGI IMG/M metagenome (GOLD analysis project Ga0209863, IMG submission 185796) | Permafrost soil microbial communities from the Arctic, to analyse light accelerated degradation of dissolved organic matter (DOM) -... | ecosystem: Environmental > Terrestrial > Soil >...
CTGGAGCAGGAGAAGGGGATGCGTCCCCTTCCCCTGCACCCCTACCCCTCAACCATAAGGAAAAAGTGTCAGGGATGTGCCCGGTCTAAAATGTCAGGAATGCGCCAGTCCATTCACACTACTAGTTAGGCGGCACCGAGAGAGTGGAGGAGGCGGAATGACAATCGGCACCATCGACGAATCACAACGGAAAGCAGCTACAGTTGTGGGATTCTCTTATCTGCTTGCGCTCCCGCCGGCGATCTTCGCCGAGTTCTATGTACGCACCCGACTCATCGACTTCGGTAATGCCGCACAAACCGCGCAGAACATCATGACGCACGAACGGCTCTTTCGTTTGGGCACCGCCAGTAATCTCACTGTCTTCGCGCTTGATGTCGTCCTGATCATTGCTCTTTACGTGGTCCTCGTGCCAGTCAAGCGAAACCTCGCGTTGCTGGCCACGGGCTGGGGGCTGATCGAGACCGCAACCCTGGTCGTCGTCACGCTCACTGACTTCGAGGTTTTGCGGATACTCAGTGGTGCAGACTACTTGTATGCATTCGAAGCGAACCGGTTGCAGGCCCTGGCCAGGCTGTCGATCAGTGCGCATGCCGATGCGTATAACGTCGGGCTGGTGCTGGCCGGGCTTCGAAGTACTGCCTTCTGCTATCTGTGGTTCAAGTCCGGCTTCATCCCAAGAGCATTGGCGGCATGGGGAATGGTTGCGTCCTTTCTAATGGGAGCGTGCGCATTCTCGTTCATCATCTTTCCAGAGCTTGCGAAGATCGTCCCCGTTGAGATTTATGGAGCTCCTATCTTCTTCTTCGAACTGACAATGGGCTTCTGGCTCCTGCTGAAGGGATTACCACCTTCCGGAGCTGCGCCCGATAGATTAAGCAGGTCGAGAGCCGAGGAGTTGACATGACACGCACCACAAACGCGAGAATCGCTGGATTCACGTACCTTTTCTACGCGGCGATCGGCATGTGCATCGAGCTGCTGATGCACCAGGCGAGGGGCGTCGGCGGTGATGCCGCGAAACTCGCACACATCGGTCAGCATGCGATGAACGTGCGCCTGTCGATCCTGATTGCGTTGCTCGAAGGCCTCTCGTCCCTCGTGCTCGCCGTGACGCTTTACGGAATCACACGCGATGAGGACCACGAGCTTGCAACGCTCGGATTGGTCTGTCGCGTTGCTGAAGGTGTCCTCGGTTCGATCAATAACATCCCGAGCTACCTGGGACTGCTGTGGCTGGCAAAGGCGGGGGTCGGAACGGATGTCCCCGACATGCCCACGGCGAACGCGCTGCGGGCATTTCTGCTGATGCCCGGCCCGAGCGTTCCCCTCGGTGCGTTCTTTTTCGCCGTCGGAAGCCTGATCTTTTCCTGGCTACTCCTGCGCGGACGGATGGTCCCCGCCTCAATCGCATGGCTGGGCGTGTTCGCGTCGGGCCTGCTCGTGGTGGTACTTCCCCTGCAGCTCGCCGGTTTCTCCACAGGGCCGCTGCCCGGATACTACCAGTGGCTGCCGGCACTCGTATTCCAAGTCGTGCTCGCGCTGTGGCTGCTCATCAAAGGTGTCGCCCCACTTCGGCGACGCACACCGGCGACGCAATGAGCCCTACAACGAAAAATGTATGAATCGATGGGATCCGAGAAAACCGGCGCCAGACGAGATGTTTTCTACCGCATCGCGATTTTTTCAAATTCCACCACACAGCCGGGGTGGCTGCGCCCCGTAGTAAACTTTCTCTTCGCCACAATCACGTCTGATCGCTGCTACGTCTGATCTTAGAACCTTAAACCCCTGAGGAGTTCGAGAATCCGTGTCCCAAGTCAGCTTTGCCCCTGAAACCGAACCCCTTGCCGCCCATCTTGCTCCACGGACCGTTGTGGTGGCCGTGGCGCTGGTCAGCTTTGCCAGCCTGCTGCTGGAACTGGCCCTTACACGGCTATTCAGCGTGGTGCTCTTTTACCACTTCGCTTTCTTCGCCATCTCTGTGGCCCTGCTGGGACTGGGATCAGGCGGCGTCTTTGCCCATGTCCGGCGGCAGTGGCTGAACCGGTTCGATATCGGCTCGTTCGGGACAGTGGTTTGCGTTCTGAACGCCGTGAGTATTCCCGGAGTCTTGTGGGTGGTGCTGCATACGCCGGTATCACTGGCGGTGACGGGAACCAATTTCGGCAAGCTGACCGTCATCTATCTGGTGGCGGCCATTCCTTTCTTTTTTACCGGGCTTTTATTCTCTGTATTGTTTGCGCGCTCCAGCGGAGCAATCTCCGTCCTTTACGGCGCTGATCTTGCCGGAGGCGCGTCGGCCTGCCTGCTGGTGGTTCCGCTGCTGAATACGATCGGCGCACCCGACGTGCTTCTTTTCAGCGCCGTGCTGATGGCCGTCGCAGGAAGTTTCTGGGCGGGTAGCCGGAGTGTTGGCAATCTGGCCAAGGCCATGGCGTTCGTTGCTCTGGCCTTTATGGTATGGGCGCATCGCGGCCACAAAATGGATGTGATCTACGCCAAAGGCATTCTGCGCGATCCCAAATGGATTGAGTTTTCCAAGTGGAACGCCATCTCCCGCATTGAGGTCAACAACCTGAATGGCGGACGTTACGTTGTGATTGATGCCGACGCCACCACGGCCATCATGAACGTGGATCCCGCCAAGTGGGACCAAGACCAGCCGACCAGCCCAACGCCAACTCACACCGGCATCCCTGAAAAGCACGGCGTCAACTGCGCAGCCGGGCAAGGCTGCTTTAATTGGAAGACGAGCCTGATGGCCGCCGCGCCGTCCGTGGCCAACGTGCTTCGTCCGCAGGGAGCCTTCGCCATCATTGGCCCGGGTGGAGGTGTGGATGTTTTGCGAGCCGTAGCCAACGGCAGTCCCAGCGTCACCGGCATTGAGATCAATCCCATCATTGTGAATGACATCATGCGTGGCGCGTACGCGGATTACTCCTACCATCTTTATGACCGTCCGCAGGTCCACATACATATTCAGGACGGCCGCTCCTACGTGCGCAGCTCCAGCGAAAAGTATGACGTGGTGCAGATGACGCTGGTCGATACCTGGGCCTCCACGGCAGCCGGAGCGTTTTCTCTGAGCGAAAACAATCTCTACACGCTGGAAGCCTTCCGCGAATACTTTGATCACCTGAAGCCCGATGGAATGATCGCCATTACGCGCTGGGAATTTCATCAGCCGCGCGAAGCTCTGCGCGTTGTCTCACAGGCGATTGAGGCATTGCATCAGCAGGGAATCGCCAATCCGGCCAATCATTTTGTGCTGGTAGCCGATGGCAGTCTGGACGAAGACGGACGCCCCGTACTGGTGCTGGCAAAAAAATCTGCATTCACTGAAGCCGAGTATGCGGCTGTCGCAAGCCACGTAAAGGCCAATTCGAATTTAGTCTGGCTGAACCCGCCAGCTCAGTACGCAGGCATGCAGACGCTGCCGCCGGCAGCCGAGGCCTTCAAAAAGCTGATCTTTTCCAACAATCCCACAGCCTTTGCCCGCGACTACGCGTATAACGTAGCCCCGGTTACTGATAGCGCGCCGTTCTTCTTCTTTACCCTGAAAACCGGATACGTGCTCAAGAACATTATGGAAGGCACCGGCAAAGGCATGGACTGGCGCATTAACCTGGGCGTGGTTGTGCTGGGTATGCTGCTGATTATCTCGATCATTGCTGTGCTGGCGTTTCTGATTCTGCCGTTGCTGCTGCATGGACGCGAATTGGGTAGCCGTCGCGCGCGCCTACCGGCTTTGCTGTTCTTTATCGCCGTGGGATTTGGCTACATCCTGGTTGAGATATCGCTGATCCAACGATTCGTCCTTTTCCTTGGCCATCCCACGTATGCGCTGACGGTTGTCGTGTTCCTCATGCTGCTTTCCAGCGGCGCCGGCAGCGTAATCGCCCGGCGATGGATAACCACCACAGGCGCGCTCCTAGTCGTGCTGGCGCTGATCGCCGCCAAGATCGCCATCAACCTGGTGCTGCTGCCGTGGATACTTTCTCTCGCCGTCGGATTTCCGTTCTTTGTGAAGCTGGTCATCAGCGCGGCGTTTCTGGTTCCGCTCGGCTTCCTCATGGGAATGCCATTTCCAACCGGACTTAAACTCGTCGAGACAGTTGAATGGGCGTGGGCGCTCAATGCTGCTGCCAGCGTTCTGGGATCGGTGATGGCCATGGTGATTGCCATCCACTTTGGCCTGACGATTACTCTGGCGTTCGCTGCCGTGGCATATCTTCTGGCAGCGGTGTTTGCGAGGACGTGGAGACGGTCGAGTCTGGCTTAGCACAAAAACCTACCACGGAGACACAGAGACACGGAGAAAGGCAAACTATTGCTTTCGATTCATTTGAACTATCGCCGCTTTTCAGGAATTGGACTCAGCGCGAAACCGGCCCTCACGATAGATGAAAGTTTGTGAAAAGAGGGCTAACAACCGTGAACACCTATCCCCAATTGTTTTTCGCTGTTCTCCGTGTCTCTGTGTCTCCGTGGTAGGTGTTGGTTTTCCGAGATTTGCTGTTACGCGGTACATGGTTATAACCTAACCACATTCATGTCATCATCAACTAAACCGATCATCCGCTTCACTGTAGCGACCTTTTTTCTGTGCGCGAGTGCAATTGCTACATCAGGCCTCGCGCCGTCCGCGCGCGACGAGGCCGCTGCAACAGGGGCTATACAGAGTCACCACGAAATTCAAACTCAAAGCGGGTTGGAGCGAAGCGACAAGAACAAAGTCGCGCAGGACCAGGGACCGCCCGTGCTCCATCGTCCCGGGGAAAATCGGCCCGGGGATAATAGGGACGAAAAAAAAGAGCCGCAGCAGAAGCCCGCTGAAAATCGTCCCGACGAGCCTGTGACCTTCAAGGACCTGGCCAATCATTTCAATTACAACCTGCGTGCGCCGCTGAATTTCCAGCAACGCGACGTGGAAAAGCGCGGCAAGGTTCTTATTATCGACATGGAGTACTCCGGCGCTGACGATGATCATGTGCCGGCGTGGCTGGTGGTTCCGCAAGGAGATGGGCCGTTTCCCGGCATTGTCTGGGGACACTGGATGCAGGACAAATCGCCCAAACGCAATCGCGATGAGTTTCTGGACGAGGCGGTCGCGCTGGCGAATTCCGGTGTAATGTCCGTGTTGATTGATACGCCCATGGTCCGTCCCGGGTATAAAGAAGAATCACCGGAAAAAGAACCGTTACGCTGGGCGGAGCAGTTCAGTGATACCGAGCGCCAGTACGTGATCGACCTGCGTCGCGCAGTCGATTTATTGCTGAGCCGCCGCAGTATCGATAAGAACCGCATCGGCTACGTTGGTCATAGCTACAGTGCGCATGCTGGGGCCATTCTGGCCGGGGTGGATAAGCGCATCAGCACGTTTGTTCTCATGGCTGGCACTTATGGCGATGAAGAGGCGGTTCGGGCCGCTACGAGCGGTGATAAATCCAAATGGCGTCAGGCGGTGGGAGAAGAAGGGGTGAACCAGTATTTCTTGAACTATCAGTGGGACGATCCCGCTCACTACCTTCCCCACACGGAAACGCAGAGCGTCTTTCTTCAGTTCGCCAGCAAAGATGAAACAACGAAAGCACAGGCGCAGAAAGATCTCGACCGTTTCAGCTCTAAAGATAAAAAGCTGGAATTTTATGACGCTGCGCATGCCCTGAATAAAGCGGCGATGCTGGATCGCGATCGCTGGCTGGAATCGCATTTGCATTTTAAACATCTCGATGAGAAAGGGCTGGAAGCGATTCCGCAGTTGAAATAGGGGGTTACATCCCGAAGCGGAGCGAGGGATTCCTACGGTAGTTGAAGTGAGCTTTTGTCTTTCATCCCGAGCGCAGCGAGGGATCCCTACCGTCTTCAATTAGCGTGACTTGGAGACAGACCCAGCTTCTCCTGGGCTTATTCACGCGGGGTCATTTATGAATGTGCTCGCAACTGTTTTCAACATTGAAACATATATGCATTCAAACGCCTGCCAGTGACTTCTCCGTGCCTCCGTGGTGGGTTTTGGTTTTCCGCCTCCGTGGTGAAGATTCACCCCATGCGCTAACATTGAACCAATGGTCCCTTCGCCGCTCCAGCATTCTTCGTCGCGCGTCCTGGAATTTGAACAGTTCCGCGACCTGCTTTCCGCCTATGTAAATTCTCCGCTGGGCAAGGCGCGGGTGGCGCAGCTTGTGCCGTCGTTCGATCGCGCGTGGATTGACCAGCAACAGCAACTCTCGGCGGAAACACGGCGATTTCTCACCGCAGGTGGACGTCTGGAATTTTCCGGCCTATTCGATGCGCGCCAACTGCTGTCCAAGTCAAAGATCCGCGGCGCGGTGCTGGAACTGGAAGAGATACGCGACATCCTGCTCGTCGCCGACAAAGCCGCCGAGTGGCGGGAGATGGCTTTACATCCGCCTGACGCCGTGCTCAAAGAAAACGGATGGCAGGGCATGCAGGCGCTGGCTTTGCAGATTCCTGACTTCGCCGAGATGTTGCGTTACTTCCGCAACAAGATCATGCCGGACGGCACGCTGGATGATCGCGCATCGGCCGAGCTGAGTCGCATACGCCGTGAGGTCGAGCGGCAGAAGCGGGCCATCCAGGAATCATTGCGCGGATATCTGCGGAGGCTTGCCGAAGGCGGCGCCGTGCAGGACGAGCTGGTAACCATCCGCGGTGAGCGCTTTGTGATTCCGGTAAAGGTTGAACAGCGCCGGCGTGTGCAGGGCGTGGTCCACGGAAGCAGTTCCAGCGGCCAGACTGTCTACATTGAACCGCTTGAAACCATTGAGCAGAACAATGATCTTGTGCGGCTGCTGGAAGAAGAGCTGGCGGAGATCAGGCGCATCCTCCAGGAGATGACATCGAAGGTAGGCGAGCAGGCGGATGGCATCGCCGCAGCCACAGAAATAATGGGAGAAGTGGAGTTGCAGTTTGGCAAGGCCCGCTTCGGCATCGATTATGACTGCGTGCGTCCGGAGCTGACCGGCGATTTTCTGGAGCTGCGCGGCGCAAGGCATCCGCTGCTGGAGCGCAACATGAGGCCGAAAGGCGGCAAGGTCGTTCCGCTCACCTTGGAGATGGATGCGCAACACCGCCAACTCATCATCAGCGGACCGAACACAGGCGGAAAGACGGTCGGGCTGAAGACAATCGGCCTCCTTGCGTTGATGGCACAGGCAGGTGTTCCGATACCAGCTACAACGGCGAGGTTGCCGGTCTTTGACGCAATCCTGGCCGATATCGGCGACTACCAGTCGATTGAGCAGAACCTGTCCACGTTCTCGGCGCATGTGACCAACATCGATTTCATCTCGCGCACCGCGACGGCGCATTCGCTGGTGATGCTGGATGAGCTGGGCTCGGCCACCGATCCCGAAGAAGGTGCGGCGCTGGCCGTGGCAATTGCCGAGCACTTCCAGCGGATTGGCGCGTTGACGATCATTTCCACGCACCACACCTCGCTTAAAGTTTATGCCGCGAATTCCAAGGGCGTGCTCAATGCGGCAGTAGGCTTCGATGAGAAGACACTGCGGCCGACTTATGAGTTGCAGGTCGGAGTGCCGGGAGCGTCGGCAGGCATTAACATAGCGCACCGGCTCGGATTGAATGATCAGATTACCGACGCAGCGCGCGCCAAGCTGGGAACACAGACGCAGGACGTGGCCACCTTTCTGGACAAGCTGCACTCCGAGTTACGCGACCTTGAGCGCGAGCGGAAGGCTGCACAGGAGCGCGAGGAAGCGCTGGGCAAAGAGCTGAAGCGCCTGGAAGCCGAAGGCGCGCAGGAGCAACGTACCAAGACCCGCGAGTTTGAGCGCAAGCTGGATTCCTTGATTCGCGACTTTGAATATCAGATACGCGAAGCGGTGAACGCCGTACAGGACCGCGCGGCGGCGCAGAAGTTGTCCAAGCAGGCGGAGCAGAAGATCGCCAAGATGCGGCGCGAATTCAAAGAACAATTTGATGCCTCGGTGGTAGCACACAAGACAGGCGCAGACCGCAACGATCCCAACGCACGTCCGCATGAGGTGAAACATGTGTCTGAGGGTGACACGGTGAAGCTGAAGTCGCTGGGGCGGACGGCGGTGATCAAGCGCAAGATTGATGAGAACAATTTTGAAGTCGAGATGGGCGCCATGAAGATGAAGATCGCCCGTGACGATGTGGCGGAAGTCTTCCCGCGCAGCGGTACCTCGCCGGTGGCGTCGGCCCGCGCCAAAGGGATCACCGTTTCATTGAAAGATGATGACGCGCACGCGCCCACGGAGATCAACGTGATCGGCCAGAATGTGGACCAGGCGACTGAGGTGGTGGAGAAGTTTCTGGATCGCGCGTTTCTGGCCGGCATGCCGCGCGTGAGGATCGTTCACGGCAGCGGTATGGGAATCTTGCGTAAAGCTTTGCGCCAATATCTGCAAAAGCATCCCCACGTCGCGAATGTGACGGAGCCTCCGCAGAATGAGGGTGGCGCAGGCGCAACGGTGGTGGAACTAAGGGAGTAAGATCGGGCACAAATGCCAGGGCTGCCGCCAACTCAACTTAACGCCAGACATGCCACCACGGATGATCGCTCTTAACCGTTACCATCACCTGGAACAAGCCGAGATTGTCGACATAGAACATGTTCGGATAGCTTGCAGGGCCTGATATATCGTTGACGATGAACCAGAGCTCTCCGTCGTTTTGCACGATGTAGGACGGGAGAGAAGTTCCAACCCTAAAAAGGCCCGAAAGATCCTCCGGCCCGCCATCAATGCTTTTGTTCGCAACGATTGCAAGGAGCATTCCCACAGGCGCCTCAGGCAACAGGCGCTTCTTTTCCCGGCCGCTGAACGCAGGCTTGTAACTATCACGATGGCCGTCTGGATCATTCCACGGGCGATCTAATTTAAGTTCGTTGAGTTGGGAGTCGGAATAGTGATTTTCCGGCGCGTCAGTGGAGTGCGCTTCGATATGGAATCGTTTTGCCGTCTCAGCCTCGAGCTTAAGCCGCGCTTGTTGCCTTTCTATTAGGTTGCCGGCATCAACATTTACCAGGCCCATCGCCCTGAAGGTGAGAACGTCTCCCTTTTTCAACATCAGCGTGGTACGTTGCCAGGCCTGCGGCTGGACAGTGAACTGATATCGCTTCTCACCCGATTTTGATTCAAAATAAATCTCCGGGCCTTTAGCGGAAAGTTGCCATTCAGCGTCACCGATCCCGAACATCCACTTGAAAGCTGCAAGAAACAGAAGCACGGACAGTGTGCAGAACAGCAGCAGTGCCCCGGCAAGGAGCAGCTTGGACGGTTTCTCCAGAACCAGGAGAATTACGTCACCCAGTCCTTTGGCAGAGCCGGATTCGTGAGACTCCTCGTCTTGCACAGGTTTCTCCTAATCTAGATCGAAGACTGCAATCTGCTGAATTAGTGACACTAGAGCGCGAAGCGTGTCATAAAATCGCATCCAATGTGTCAGTTCGGTCTCAGCCGTCAGCGATCCGGACTTGGTACAGATAAAATGTACGATTGTGAACACGCCTCAAAAACCTGCCGATCCGGTTTCGCCGGTCGAAACCGATAAGATTTCGGAACCGTCTGATGCCGGCCGTCCGAATCGTCGCAGCCTCAAGAGACCCAGTCCGGAGCCGAAGAAAAAATGGAAATCCATCACCCTGATAAGCCCATCCACAGCAAGAAAGACTTCATTGTCCACATGCTCACAGTGGTGCTGGGAATTCTGCTTGCGTTGGGTTTTGAAGACATGGTGCAGTGGGGACATCATCGAGCGCTGGTGCGGGAAGCCAAGGCCAATCTGGCAACGGAGATTGCTCTCAACAGCAAGGCTCTGAGTGACGGCCTGCCGGAAATTCTGGCTCGAAAGGACAAGCTGGAGAAGATTCTGGATTTTTTGCAACAGATGGAGAAGGGCAAGTCCCCGCATGGCAGTTTTTCGTTCGGATGGTCCGGATTCGACCTTTACTCAACCGCCTGGAAGACGGCTGAGACCAGCGGTGCCACCGCGTACCTGAGTTACGACGATCTGAAGGGCTACACCGAACTCTACGACTTGCAGCAGATCTTTGCATCGTTTCAGACGGACGCCTTCCACGCCAATGCGGACCTCTCCGGCCTTCCGATTATCATGCGACAGGACCCGAGGAAAGTACCGCCGGTAGTCCTGAACCAAATGGAGGCGGCGGTGGCCAAGTGCATTACTGTCAACGACACCGTCGGGGTCGCGGCCACCCAACTGAAGAAGCAGTATGAAGGTTTTCAGGGCCGCAAATAGGCTGACTTCAGCCAGGCGAACCCAGACTTATACCGGGCCAGCTAAACAAATCATTTGTAACGGCGGCCATCAGCCCTCATAATCCCGGCCATGAAACAACCACTGCTGATGTTGCTCCTGTGCGGCGCCGTTTTTTGTGGGACCGTGTTTTGCGGAACAATGTTTTGCGGAACCATGCCCGCCTCGTCCCATGATGCCAGGAAGCTGCAGGAGAAATGCGTCAATGCCGTTAAATCCGCAGATGTGATTTCGCATCTTACGTCTGCGGAACAGGCAGACATTGGCTTCTGTGAGGGGTATGTAAGCGCCACCCTGGACACCATGTCGGTCGTTGTCGCTACTCAGGACAAGAAAGATTGCAGAGACCTCCCGGAGAAGCCGGTGAAGGAGATCATTCCCGTGGTCCTGGAGTACCTGAAGCAACATCCGGATCAATTGAGCGAACCTGGAATGAAGGTGGTGGTGATAGCAGTAGTCAAGGCCTTCGGTTGTTCGTGACCTTTATCTCAGCAGAAAACCTGTTAGGAATCGCTTCCGCAGCCTGCTAGAATTTTGTCACTATGTCCTTTCCAGTCACGCGGCTGCGCCGTTTGCGCCAGTCAGAGTCTTTGCGCTCGCTGGTGCGTGAAACACATCTTCAGCCCACCAACTTTATCTATCCTCTATTTGTCTGTCCGGGAGAGGGTGTCCGCAAGGAGATCAGTTCCATGCCGGGCGTGTTCAACCTTTCCGTGGATGAGGCGGTGAAGGAAGCACACGAAGCGAAGACGCTGGGCATTGGCGGCCTCATCCTGTTCGGTCTGCCGGAGAAGAAAGACGAGATCGCAACGGGCGCGTGGGCGGAAGATGGCATCGTGCAGCGAGCCACGCGGGCCATCAAGAGCGAAGTGCGCGACCTGACGGTGATTGGCGATGTCTGCCTGTGTGAATACATGTCTCACGGACATTGCGGCGTGGTGAAAGAGAAGACGACGCAGGCAAAGCACCTTTCTTCGCATCAAAGCCCTGATAAGTCAACGCGGGTGACGGTGGTGAAAGGTCGCGAGCAAATAGCGGCTGCGGCAACCATGGTGGCCGAAGTAGCTGCCGCCGCAGAGTACGAAATTCTCAACGATCCCACGCTGGACATTCTGGCCAAGACCGCGGTTTCACAGGCGCGCGCCGGCATGGATATCATCGCACCATCAGACATGATGGACGGCCGCGTGGCTGCCATTCGCAAAGGCCTGGACGACGCCGGCTTTATCAACACGCCCATTCTGTCCTACGCTGCCAAATTTGCTTCCGGCTTTTACGGCCCGTTCCGCGAAGCAGCGGATTCCACGCCGCAGTTTGGCGACCGTCGCTCATATCAGATGGACGGCGGCAATCTGCGCGAGGCCATGCGCGAGATTGAACTTGATCTTGAAGAAGGCGCGGACATGATCATGGTGAAGCCTGCCATGCCGTATCTGGATGTAATCCATGAAGCGCGCCAGCGCTTTGATGTGCCGATCTCGGCGTATCAGGTATCAGGCGAGTATTCCATGATGCAGGCGGCGATCCAGAAGGGCTGGCTGGATGGCGATCGCGTGATGATGGAGTCGCTTACATCCATCAAGCGCGCGGGAGCAAGCCTGATCCTGACATATTTTGCGAAGGCAGCGGCGAAGGTTCTGGGATAGGTTTCTTTTATGGTTATCTTTAAGTGGCTTAATTTGACATTTGGGATTCTTGGTGGCTTGATCAGTTTGGTGATTTTTTGGAAAGGCCGCAATTATTTTCGCGTCTATCAGGCGCCCCCGGAACGGGGTATTTTTCCATGCCTCCTGGCAATTTTGTAGGGAGCCTATGGGCCATCCTCGCCGCCTGTGCGGTTTGCGGGATTGTTATTCATCCGGAGGCTGAGGAGAGAATTTTTTACGGTTCACTTTGTTTGACTTATATCGCTGTCGCGCTTGTAATGCACTTCGTGGCTGTAAAAAAACGAGAACGTGCTTCGATTGGATAGCCCAACATCAAAACAAAAGCCGCGAACTCCGCCCATCTGAGCGCCATTCGCGGCTTCCCCGTTTGCCCGCTAAATCAATCCTGATTCAGGAAAATACTTCAGGCAGCGCGACGGATACCGCCGCTCCCAGTTCCGCTGCTGCGACCGCGTCCGGTAATTGCCCGGAAGATCAAAGTCAGCACCACCGCGCCGATGATCGCAACGATGATGGTGTAGATCGTGCCACCTTCACCTGTTCCACCCAGCGCACGCATTATCCAGCCGCCAAGCAGGGCTCCCGCAATACCAAGCAAAATGTCTGCTACGGCTCCATAACCGGAGCCCTTCATGATCTTTCCCGTCGCCCAGCCGGCGATCAATCCAACAATAATCCACCACAGTACAACCATTGTTCCAACTCCTTTGTGGCCCGGTATGCCTTACCGGCTTAAGCCATGGCAGGTTAGAGGAGAATTGTCTCCGGGACGTTTGAAGGACTAAGGCAAATGATGCGAGTAGCTGATGGAGAATCGTTCTGCTCTCCAACTCTATCTAATGCTTCGGAGACGCGAATTTCCAAACAGGGTGGGTTTTCTCAAGTGAGGCTATCTCACTTATAATCACCTGTTTGCCTTCTCACGATTTCGTCTTCAGGAGACAGCCTTGCCAGACACAATCTATGACGTAGCCATTATCGGGGGCGGCCCCGGTGGATATACAGCGGCCATCCGGGCCGGCCAGCTTGGATTGAAGACCTGCCTTATTGAGCGCGACCAGAAACTGGGCGGCACATGCCTGCACGTGGGCTGCATCCCCACCAAGTCGCTGCTGTTTCATGCGGAAATTTATGATCACCTGAAACATGCCGAAAAGTACGGCATTGAGGGCCTGGGCGCCGGCAAGGTGAACTGGAAAACCATCCAGGACAGCAAGAACCAGGTGATTACCAAGCACACCAAGGGCCTTGATTTTCTGATGAAGAAGAACAAGGTCACGGTGATGCGCGGGTACGGTACTCTGACAGGGCCGGCGAAGGGCGGCATCCACACGGTGGATGTAGCCGACGGCAACAACAAGTCTCAGTTACAGGCCAAAAACCTGGTGCTGGCCACGGGATCATACGCGCGCATGCTGCCAGGTTTGCAGCCGGACGATCGCATACTGACCAATATTGAAATACTCAGCCTTAGCTCAATTCCCAAATCGCTGATCGTGATCGGCTCGGGAGCGGTGGGCGTTGAGTTCGCTTCCGTGTACCGTTCATTTGGAGCGGAAGTCACGGTAGTTGAAATGTTGCCGCGCCTGGTGCCGGTTGAAGATGAAGAAGTCAGCAAGGAACTCTTGCGCAGCTACAAGAAGAAGGGAATCAATTGCTTCGTGAATACGAAGGTGGATAAGGTTGAGAAGACCAGGGACGGTGTGGCTGTGTTCATCACGCCGAACGGCGAAGCACAGCAGAAGCTGGAAGCGGAGAAAGTTCTGATCGCCATCGGGCGCGGTCCCAATACCGAGAAGGTTGGCCTGGAAAAGCTGCCGGGTATCAAAGTGGAGCGCGGCTTTGTTCACACCAACGAATGGATGGAAACCGGCGAAAAGGGAATCTATGCGGTGGGCGATATCGTGGCGGGCTTTCCGCAGCTTGCGCACTCGGGCGCCATGGCCGGCATTGTGGCTGTCACTCGGATCGCTGGCAAGCCTGCCAAGGCGATGAACCGCAACATGATTCCGGGCTGCACATACTGTGAGCCGCAGATCGGCAGCGTGGGAATCACAGAAGCCAAAGCCAAAGAAGCCGGATTGCAGATCAAGGTCGGCAAGTTCCCGTTCACCGCCAATTCCAAGGCCAGCATCATTGATAACCATGAAGGCTTCGTTAAAGTCATCTCGGACGCCAAGTATGGCGAAATCATCGGCGTACACATCATCGGTCCGCTGGCGACCGAACTGATTGCAGAATCGGTGGCCGTGATGGAACTGGAAGGCACAGTGGAGGACCTGATGTTTACTGTCCACGCTCACCCAACGGTTTCAGAGGCCATGCTGGATGCCTTCAGTTCGGTGGAAGGTAAAGCCATCAACTTTTAAATATCGAATAGCTTAACGTCCGGCGATTGCAGATGCAGTCGCCGGATTTTTATTGCCGCTCGCATTTCGACTCAGGAATCTCTCTTCGCTGCTCTCGAATCAAACCTGTCAGAGGTGTCCCATGCCCATTGATCCAGTCTGCAAGATGAATGTCCGTATTGCTGAGGCTGCCGGCAGCCATGACTATCACAGTGAAACCGTCTATTTCTGTTCCATCAACTGCCAAAAGAAGTTTGAGAAGGATCCTGAAGGCTACATGCGTGACATGACGGACGAGGAGAAGATGGCCGGCTAGGACTAGAATAGAAGAGTGCTTCGCGTTATTAACGTCGTTTATCTGGGCCGCGTGGATTATGCCACCGGGCTTGAACTGCAACAGACAGTCGTTCATCTGGTAAAAGAAGGCCGCATTGGTCACACGCTGCTTCTGTTGGAGCATCCGCCCGTCATCACGCTGGGCCGCAATGCCGGAATGCAGAACATTGTCGCCTCGCGGGAGTTTCTCACTAGCCAGGGAGTTGAGCTATTTGAAACCAATCGCGGTGGTGACGTAACTTTTCACGGTCCCGGTCAGCTTGTTGGCTATCCCATCTTTGATCTGCGGGCTTTCGCGCCTCGCATTGGTGCCGTTGATTTTGTCCGCAAGATTGAAGAAACACTCATACGTACTTGCGGCGATCTTGGCGTGCCCACGCAACGCGTAGCCGGACTCACCGGCGTATGGACGCAGCAGGAGCATCCAGCAAAGATCGCGGCCATTGGCGTTCATATCTCCCGGGCTGTCACATCACATGGCTTCGCCCTCAACGTCACTACCAATCTCGATTACTTCAAGATGATCGTTCCGTGTGGTATCTCTGACAAGCCTGTCACGTCACTGGAGCACGAAATGGAACAGACCTTCGCCGGACAGGGAAGGAAATTGCCATCTCTCGAAGAAGTCGCGGAACAAACATCGCGTAATTTTGGCCGCGTGTTTGAAGCCCAGACGTTGTGGCTGGATTCGTTGGATGACCTTTTGCAGACGGCTTCTTCCGAACCTGCGAATCAGGATACGCCCGCGCACGCACCGGACAATATCAGGCGTATCGCCGGAGAAGAAGATTTGTTTTCGGTTTAGCTCTTTCGTGTGCTGCCGCCTCAGCTATTTCAAAGTAGTCACATTGGGCGGTTCTTCCGTTGTCGTCGTTGTGTAGATCGCATGGGAAGGTTCCATTGCCGCAGCAGCTGCTGCGAGCGCGATGTCATCGCGGAACACGATCTTCAGCAACGGAGGAGCAATCATGGTGGTGCCCGCAGTCATGAAGATCACCAGAGCATAGGCCTGTTCGGAGATCACGGACATCTGCAAGCCGACCAGAGCGACGATCAATCCAACCTCACCGCGCGGCACCATGCCGATACCGACCTTTAACGCGTTGTTCCATCCGGAACGGAGCACAGGTAATCCGCAGCCGACGAGCTTGGTAATCACGGCCAGGATGGTGATGATGACGGCGGAGACGATCAGGCGGCCATTGAAGACACCGATGTTCAGCCGCGATCCCATACTGAAAAAGAAAAACGGAGCCAGAAATTCATTGATGGCAGAGACGCGCGGGCGGAGGTTCCATCGCGGAGAGTATTCGGCAAATGCCAGTCCAGCGAAGAACGCTCCGATGATGGCGGCCATACCGATCTTGACAGCGCCGTAGGAAAGTCCTATGCAGATTGCGAGGGCGATCACCAGTGGAGCGTCATGAGTGGACATACGTTCCAGTCCTGGTTCCATGCGGCGGACGAGGCGTGGAGCGTAAAACAACATGATCACCGCAAAGCCCAGCGCTTCAAGGGCGGTGATGAGCAACTGCGCCCACGCCAGCCCTGTGGTTGATACCAGTCCCACAACAACACCAAGCAGGATCATGCCGAGGATGTCATCAAACACGGCTGCGCCGAGGATGATGCGTGCGGGGAGCGTTTGCAGAACACCCATATCGCCTAGCACACGGGCCGTGATGCCAACGCTGGTTGCGACCATGGCGGCCGCCACAAACGTGGCCTCATGCGGGGTGTGGTGGCGTGCCAGCATGTAACTGAACCCGACCAGGAACGGGACTGCGATCCCGGCAAGGGCTACATAAAGAGATGTCCTGCCAACGCTGAGCAGTTCTTTGGGCTGCGTCTCCAGACCAACGGTAAAGAGCAGAAAGATTGCGCCAATTTCGGCGACGGCATAGATCGCATCAGTGGGAACAACCAGTGCCGCACAGTAGGGGCCCACGAGCACACCAGCAAGAATTTCTCCCAGGACAGCCGGCAGAAACAAGCGCTCAAATATTTCTCCAAATAACTTGGCCCATACAAAGATGAAGAAGAGTTGGAAGAGAAATGGATCGGCGCTGTGCATAGTTTTGAGCTAAGTTCGCAGGTGGGCGGGCCTGAGCTTCAACGAATAGATTGGGACCTCGACAATATTTGGATGCCTGAACCGGGGCATGCAGCATCAGAACCACTGAACATCAAAAATGCAGAGTTGCTGCCTGAAGTGACCCACAATCTGTGCGACGGAAACACAGTACGAATCAGCTCTCGAATTTTCCCACAGCTACCCTGTGTTTTGTCATTCTATATCTGGCGGATGGAGCGAGCTAAAAGAGATATGGTGACTGATATGCATGGGGAGTTGGAGCAGGAAGGGCGAATGAATCCGGAGGACAGCCGCGAACAGAGTAGCTGGAAAAATTTCATGGCGTTAGCGGGATCAGGAACTCTGGCCGGTGCTCTCGCTTGTTTTATGGCTGCCATTCTGACAGCCGTATTGGCCAGCGGCCGGGCCTGGAGGGCTGACGTTCCCCTTTTGTTTACCGTAGTTTTGCTGGTGGCATCTCTGCTCTTTGGATCGCGCGCCGGGGTGATTGGGACGGTACTGGCGGCGCTGGTGTTTGCGACCTATTTGTTCAATCCTTTGGGCAATTTGAGGGTTGCCAGCGATGCGGCTCGCAGCAATCTGGGATGGATGCTGATGATCGGGATCGCATTTTCGTTCCTTTTTGCTCCGGCAAAGCCTTTTCTACGGCGTGAGTGACTTGCACTAAAGATTCTTGACGCAACATGGCAAACAGGGCGGGGCATCAAACAGAGCAAAACAAGCGAGTCGGGTAAGTACGGGGCCCCGAAACGCCGCGAGGAGCGTTCATGGCAACCGTGCCGCAGTCTGTTTCCGCCAGGCCACGCTGGGCGAGAGCACCTTTTTACTTCAATTCAGCCTCACACCTTATGAGGATTGGACGCGAGAAAGCCACCAATCTACAAGAGCTATTGGCGGCCATCAGGACTTGTCCCGACGCGTCTATTTTCCAGCACACGTTTCAGACATTGGAAGAGCATCACTTTATACTGGAAGGCTTCTCCAACGATTTTTCACACTGGGCCTTTGCTGCTTGCAATGAGGTTGAGCTGGCAGAGCGGCTGGCCGCCATTGATGTGCGGGAATTCATTTCCATCTCTGCCCTGCGTGAGCGGCTGGTGCACGTGATTGAAAGTTACCTCCAGAAAAATCCGCGGGCTGGTACGCGGATTGCCATGGAGCCTCTTTACCTGATGTCCGCCGAGCTGGTGGTTGTGCCGACGCCGTTTGTGGCGCGCAACCTGGAAGAGTTTGCCGAATGCCTGCGGAAAGTAAGCGTCCACTGCATCTACTACCATTTTATTGATGCGCGCTTGCGGCTCAAGTTAAATACGAACGATTTTTCCGTTTGGCTGGAAAAAGAACTTGAATTGGGCGTGGCAGCGCGCCGCCTGAACCAGATCGATATCTATACGTCCACTCTGGAAGACGTGAGGCAGAGTATTCTCGCAGCCATCAACTCTGAGGTCGCTCGAAGATAGAAGATAAGAAGATAGAAGATAAACGCAATGGTGCATTCAGAATTCTGTAAAGGCGGTTGCCGGGAACACCAGCATTCGCAAAGTAAAACATCGGTTGGCTGCGAACCAAAGCGAAACTTGAAAGATCAGGGGATGTTGGGCCATGGCGGGAAAAGAACAGCAACAGGATAACAAGCAGAAAAAGAGAGACACGCAGCCCACGAAAGACGTTGCCGTGATTGAGGCTGGCTCCGGCGTGGGAGGCAATGAAGCTGAGGACCTTGCGATTTTCATCACTAACCAGCGCCAGGAAGATTCTGTTTCAACAACTCCTGAAATCAAACTCAGCCAGTCCCCCATTGAAGACCGGGCCGGGGAAAGACGCTTCCGACAAACCGACCTGCCGACGCATTTTATTGAACGCCGCAGCCGGCCGATTATCAGCACTGAGCCGCCCTTGCCGCCGCCACCACCGCGCTTTGAAGATTACGGCGCAATTATTGGACAGCCAGAGCTAGACGAGATTCGTTTTCTGGCGCGGCATCTTGAAACAAAAAAGGTGAAGATGGTGAATTCCACAGCGCTGGGTGGAGGTGTGGCGGAGATTCTCAACCGGCTGGTGCCGCTGTTGAATGAGCTGGATATTCATGCGCGATGGGAAATCATCACTGGCGGGAATGACTTTTTCGAAGTAACCAAGGGCTTTCACAACGCACTTCAGGGTGGCGACTATCCGATTACCAAAGCCGTACAGGACATTTTCATGTCTTACACGGAACAGAACCGGAAGCGGATGACGTTTGATGAAGATTTATACGTGATCAATGACCCCCAGCCTGTGGGGCTGGTTCGTTCCCGGAATAAGGACCAGGGGAAATGGATATGGCGTTGCCACGTCGACCTTTCCAATCCGAACCAGGGTGTGTGGAATTTTCTCAAGCCAATGGTGGAGCAATACGACGCGTCCATTTTTTCCGCGCCTGCTTTCACGCAGCAGTTAGGCATTCCGCAGTATCTTTTTTATCCATCCATTGACCCGCTCTCAGAGAAGAACAAAGAGCTGGAAGAGAGTTACGTGGACAAGGTATGTGACGATTTTGGCATTGATCGTTCGCGCCCGATTCTCACCCAGATTTCGCGTTTTGATCGCTTGAAAGATCCTGTGGGAGTGATTGAATCCTACAAGCTGGTGAAAAAGTACGTGGACTGCCAGCTGGTGCTGGCGGGCGGCGGGGCCACGGATGATCCTGAAGGCGCGGTGGTCTTGCAGGAAGTAATGAATGTCGCGGGCGATGATCCTGACGTTATCATCCTGAATTTACCGCCTTGGTCAGCACTGGAGATCAACGCACTGCAGCAGGCATCCACGGTGATCATCCAAAAATCACTGAAAGAAGGATTTGGCCTTACTGTTACAGAGGGCCTATGGAAGCAAAAGCCTGTGGTGGCCAGTGCAGTGGGCGGCATCCCGACACAAATCGTGCACAAGTTGACCGGCGTGCTGGTGCATTCAGTGGAAGGTTGTGCCTATCAGGTGCGCTACCTGCTTACCCATCCGGAGTTTGCGCGCCAATTGGGCAAAAATGGACACGAGCATGTAAAGGAAAATTTCCTGATCACTGCGAATCTCAAACGCTGGCTCTTGCTCTTCCAGATCATGCTGGGAATGGCCAGGCCGACCAGGACGATTTAAAGATCTGACTGAAGCAGATATCAGGGTTTAACCAACCGTGATACGCACGCTGGCTTCATAGGCGGAAACCAGCTCACGCAGGTGCATGCGCGCACCCGTGCTCATCTGGTCAAACTCCACTCCAATGCCATCTTTGTATCGGGCACGAACCTTCCCAGTGACCCGCAAAGTAAGCAATCCGATCCGCACGAGCAGTTCAAGTTGAGTCGCCGGTGGGTAAGGATTCTTCATGGCCACGCGACATCCGCCCAGACTTAGATTCTGGATCTTGACGCAGTCACGCAAACCAGGAGAGGGAATGCGAACGATCTCAGCCTCGCCTTCGCATTCATAGCGGACCGTCAGCCTGCGTTCATCGCCGCTGGGCTTGTGCTCTTTTTCAACCGGCTGTTCTTTGCTCATGGTAGTGGAAATCCCAAAAAGTGATTGGTAATGTCCCTATCGGCAGAAATGTTTGTGGAATTCAAGCCAGGGATCAGCAGCGGTACATTTGTACGCCCGGAGGCCGCGGTCGGCGCGGCCATGTTCGCCGCAGGTATAATGTCGGCCATATCAACAAATAAATTAGGCAGTTCGGTCTAACCCGCTGGATATTCAGGGTGAACGCCTGGAGGATGGCCACAATGAGAATGGAACCGGCAAGCCGGTGGATAGGTTTTGCGTTTATCTGCGTGACGTTGTTTACAGGAGCAGTGGTTGCGGCACAGGAAGCGCCGAAGGACCAGCCGAAAGAAGACTACGTAAAGTCACATTACACGAAGTATGAATACCGCATCCCGATGCGTGATGGTAAGCGGCTCTTTACATCAGTCTACGTTCCCAAGGACACGTCACAGGCCTATCCGATCCTGATTGATCGCACGCCTTACAGCGTTGGCCCGTACGGCGAAGACCAGTACAAGAAGCAGATTGGGCCATCCGAAGAGTTTGAAAAGGCCGGGTACGTCATTGTTTATCAGGATGTGCGCGGGCGCTACTTGTCAGAAGGCGAGTTTGTAGAGATGCATCCGCACATTGATGTGAAGAAGAGCAGCAAGGATGTGGATGACAGCTCTGACATGTATGACACGATTGAATTCCTGCTGAAGCATGTGGCCAATAACAACGGGAAAGTTGGCATATGGGGAATTTCATATCCCGGCTTCTACACTTCGGCCAGCATCATAGATTCACATCCCGCATTGAAGGCGGCCTCACCGCAGGCGCCAATGACTGATTTGTTCTTTACCGATGACGGTTACCATGGTGGGGCGTTTATGCTGGCGGCGAATTTTGGCTTTTATTCGTCATTTAAGCCGATTGCCGAACCCGCCACGCCGAAGGCGTCAGTCCCGTTTGATTTCGGCACTCCTGATGGCTACAGCTTTTATCTTCAGGCGACACCGACGAGTGAACTGGACCGCCGTTATCTGAAGGGCTCCAATCCACTTTTTAACGATCAGCTGAACCACAATACGTACGACGATTATTGGAAGGCGCGTGATCTTTCGCGCCACATGAAGAACATCAAGTGCGCGGTGATGACGGTGGGGGGCTGGTTTGATGCCGAGGACCTCTCCGGCCCGTTCAAGACTTTTCATGCCATTGATCAGTACAATCCCGGCGCGACGAACACGCTGGTGGTGGGGCCGTGGGTACATGGCGGCTGGGCCCGCGGCGATGGCGACCATCTGGGAGACGCGCAGTTTGACGCCAAGACGTCTGAATTCTTTCGTGCGAAAATTCAGTTTCCGTTTTTCGAGTTTTACCTGAAGGGCAAAGGCAGCGCCATGCCTAAAGCCTATGTGTTCGAAACCGGAACAAACGTGTGGCGCAAATATGATTCCTGGCCGCCCGCGGAGTCCAAGGCGAAAACGCTCTACCTGCATGCTGGAGGAAAATTATCGTTTGAACCACCGGCCGCGAATGAAGGATCCGACGAATACGTGAGTGATCCGGCCCATCCGGTGCCATTTATCAGTTACATGGCAACGGCTGTGCCACAACGCTATATGACAGACGATCAACGCTTCGCGTCGCGGCGTACGGATGTTCTCACGTATCAGACCGAGCCTCTGGAAGAGGACATCACCATCGCCGGGCCGGTTTCGCCCAAGTTGAAGATTTCCTCGACCGGTACGGATTCAGATTTTGTGGTGAAGCTGATTGATGTTTACCCAAATGAATATCCTGACCCTGAGGTTGCCGATGCCAGCAAGAGACTGCTAGGTCCGCCGCCGGTACGAATGGGCGGCTATCAGCAGCTATTGCGCGGCGAGCCGATGCGGGCAAAATTCCGCAATAGCTGGGAGAAGCCGCAGGCGCTGGAGCCGGGCAAGATGACTGACTTGCATTTCACCATGCCGGATGTGGACCACACGTTTCGTCGCGGGCACCGGATCATGATCCAGATACAGAGTTCGTGGTTCCCGCTGACGGACCTCAACCCGCAGACCTTTACTGAGATTCCAAATGCCAAGCCGGCGGATTTCAAAAAAGCTACGGAGCAGGTGTTCCACAATGGCGGCGCTGCATCTGGGATCGAAGTGATGGTACTGCCGCAGTAAACGGCCTTGACCAAATGAATTCGCGGTGACAGAGCAGAAACCTGTTACCGCGGATTTACGCGGATGATCCCGGTTCAAGCTTCCAATGCGGCGACTTGAGATTTACCTCTACCGGCCGTTTTTCGTCTTGAGGCTGTTCTTTTCATTCCTCGCCTAAAGTTACACATCCTGCGGATTTCTGTTAGCTTGAAAGCAGGGATGATCTCTTTTTCAAATATCAACAAGCAGTATGGCAGGCAACTGGTTTTTGTGGACGCCTCTTTTCAGCTCAACCCGGGCGAGAAGGTGGGTCTGGTGGGGCCAAACGGCGCGGGCAAGACCACGTTGTTCCGCATGGTTGTGGGCGAGGAGACGCCGGATGAAGGCGAAGTCTCGGTGCCCAGAAGGCTCACGATCGGTTATTTTCGCCAGGACGTGGAGGAGATGGCCGGACGCTCAGTGATTGACGAGGCCATTGCCGGCAGCGGTCGCGTGGGCGATCTGCATCACGAACTTGAGGCCTTGCAGCATGCAATGTCTGATCCGGACAAGGCAGACGAAATGGACCGCGTGCTGGCGCGCTTTGGCGAAGTGCAGGAAGAGTATGAGCACCTGGGCGGCTACGCGCTGGAGGCACAGGCACGCGAAGTGCTGCACGGCCTGGGCTTTAAAGACGATCAGATTGACGGCGACGTAGGTGCTCTTTCCGGAGGGTGGAAGATGCGCGTGGCGCTGGCACGCGTTCTGCTGGGACGTCCTGACGTTCTACTGATGGACGAGCCTACGAACCATCTTGATCTTGAGTCAATCATCTGGCTGGAACAGTTTCTCCGGTCGTACCAGGGCGCGTTGCTGATGACGTCACATGACCGTGAGTTTATGAACCGCCTGGTGACAAAGATTGCAGAGATCGATTCCGGAGAAATCGTTGTTTACTCAGGCAATTACGATTTCTACGAACGCGAGCGGAATATCCGTGGGGCCAACCAGCAGGCGGCTTTCGCGCGGCAGCAATCCATGCTGGCAAAAGAGCAGAGATTTATTGATCGCTTTCGGACGCACGCAGCCAAAGCGGCGCAAGTCCAAAGCCGCATCAAGGCGCTGGACAAGATCGAGAAGATTGAGCTGCCGAAGAAGCGGCAGATCGTGAAGTTTGAGTTTCGTGCACCGCCGCGTTCCGGTGAACAGGTGGCGGTGATTGAAGACCTGCACAAAAGCTATGGGCCACGAGTGATCTATGAAGGTTTTAACCTCACCATCCGGCGCGGAGAGCGCTGGGCGGTGATGGGGAGAAACGGCGCGGGTAAAAGCACGCTGTTGAAGATGATTGCCGGCGCTACGCCGCCGGATGCAGGCAACGTAAAGCTGGGCGCCAGTCTGGTGATGGGATATTTCGCACAGCAGTCACTGGACGTGCTTGATCCTGACCTGACGATCAATGAGCAACTCCAGCGCGATTTTCCCCATGAGAGCATTGGGTCTTTGCGGACGCTGGCCGGTGCGTTTCAATTTTCCGGCGAAGATGTGGACAAGAAGATCCGTGCGCTCTCCGGCGGTGAGAAGTCTCGATTGGTAATGGCGTTGATGCTCTACAACCCGCCAAACTTTCTGGTGCTGGACGAACCGACGAACCACCTTGATCTTGCAACGAAGGAAATGCTGGTGGACGCGCTTAAGGATTTTGAAGGCACCATGATTTTCGTTTCGCATGACCGCATGTTCCTGCGCGGATTGGGATCACGCGTGCTTGAGCTTGGCGGTGAAAGCGGTACGGACCGCAATCCGTACATCTACCCGGGATCGTACGTTGAGTACGTGCAGAAACTTGGCCACGAAGCACCCGGGATTTATGTTTGATTTGGTAAACGAGTAAATTGGTAAATTGGTAAATGGATAAATGAAACCGGGGAACTGGTAATTTGTAATTGGTCGTAGGTTGGCCAGCATCCCCAAATCCTGTTTACCAGTGACAAGATTCCAGATTACGTTCAAATTACCCAATAACCAATTTACCAATTGAGCGTCGCTTACTTTCCGGCATTACTGAGGTCAAATATCAAGATGAAATCGATTTTCAAAGGTTCCTTCCCTGCAACCTGCACCCTTCTGCTGATGTGTGTCGTGGCGGGTTACGGCCAGAATTCCAAACCGTCCACGCCGAAGGCAGTCGCGCCAAAGACAACGGGTACGGGTGCAGATGTCCCAGCCACGGTCACTCATGGCATCGCTGTGGCTAACATGGACCGTAAGGTCGTGCCGGGGGATAATTTCTATGACTACGCCAACGGCGCATGGATCGCCCGAACCCAAATTCCACCAGACCGGGCCGGCATGGGAGTGTTTACCTACCTGGCAGATCAGACAAGCAAACGGACAGCGGCGTTGATTGAAGAGTATTCAAAGTCTTCCGCCCCGGCAGGCTCCAGCGATCGCCAGATTGCTGATCTGTTCAATGCTTTTATGAATGAGGCGGCCATCGAGCAGCAGGGCCTCAGCAAAGTGAAGCCGCATCTGGATGCGATCGCCGCCATCAAGGACAAAAAAGAACTGGCGCACGCGCTGGGTGAAAGCCTGCGCGCTGACGTGGACGCGCTGAACAATACGAACTTCCATACGCCCAATCTCTTTGGATTGTGGACAGCGCCCGGCTTCAATGATTCCGACCACTATGCGGCATACCTGATGCAGGGAGGGCTGGAACTTCCGGATCGCGAATACTACCTGGCGGAGAGCCCGCAGATGAAGACTATTCGCACTGAATATCAGAAACATATCGCGGAGATGCTGAAGCTTGCCGGCCTTGCCGATGCTGACGCTCGTGCGGGGCGCATCGTGGAACTGGAACACTCGATTGCGGAGAAGCACATCAGCCTTTCCGACAATGACGACATCCATAAAGCCAACAATACCTGGAAGCCGGCCGACTTCACGGCCAAGGCCCCGGGTTTGGATTGGCAGGAATTTTTTCAGGCTGCTGGCTTGGATAGGCAACAGGAGTTTACAGTCTGGCAGCCCACGGCATTTACCGGCGAAGCCGCGCTGGTGGAATCCGTTCCGCTGGACACGTGGAAAGACTGGCTGGCGTTTCACCTGGTGGAAGGTTACGCGCCTTTTCTTCCCAAGGCCTTTGCTGATGCGCAATTTAACTTTGTCGGTAAGCAGCTCTTCGGTGTATCCCAACAGCGTCCGCGCTGGGAGCGAGGCGTAGGGATTGTTGACGCACTGCTGGGCGACGCCGTGGGAAAGGTTTACGCACAGCGATATTTTTCTGCGGAAGCCAAAGCCCAGGCACAGGCCCTGGTTTCCAACATTGTGGCCGCGTTCCACAAGCGGATTGACGCACTGGACTGGATGGCTCCAGCCACCAAGGCTGAAGCACACGCCAAGCTGAAAACGCTCTATGTGGGCATTGGCTATCCGGAACACTGGCACGACTACTCCGGACTGGAAGTGAAAGCTGATGACATGTTGGGCAACATCTGGCGTGGCGAACTGTTTGAGTACCATCGCCAGGTCAACCGCCTGGGGAAAGAAGTCGATCGCATGGAATGGTCCATGTCACCGCAGACGGTGAATGCCGTGAACCTGCCCCTGCAAAACGCCCTTAATTTCCCGGCCGCTATCCTTCAGCCGCCGTTCTATGATCCAAAGGCCCCGGCAGCGTTTAACTATGGAGCCATTGGAGCGGTGATCGGCCATGAGGTCAGCCATACTTTTGATAGTGAAGGTGCGGCGTTTGATTCCAAGGGCCGCGTGCGCAACTGGTGGACAGACAGCGACATGAAACACTTCGAAGCAGCAACCGCCAAGCTGGCCGCACAGTATGACACGTACAAGCCGTTCCCGGACCTCTCGTTGAATGGCAAGCAGACTTTGGCGGAAAACATAGCCGATGTGGCCGGTATAGCCGCAGCGTATGACGGTTATCGCGCGTCCCTCGGCGGTAAACAAGCGCCGGCGCAGGATGGTTTAACCGGCGACCAGCAATTCTTCATCGCCTACGCGCAGGATTGGGGATCAAAGGCTCGTGAGGCCTCACTGCGACGGCAGGTGGCGACTGACTCACATTCTCCCGGCCAATATCGCGCTTCCACCGTTCGTAATATCGACGCGTGGTATCCGGCATTCAAGGTAAAGGCGGGTGAGAAACTGTACTTGGCTCCGGCGGATAGAGTGAAGATCTGGTAAGAGCGAACCTGGCAAAAAAATCGGCGCGCGACTTTTTGGGTCGGCGCCGATTTTTTGCCTTGCATAATGCGCTGCCGAGGGCGGTTGCGTTCCAAAATCTTTTATGCTGAACAAAAGCCGAGGCCGTGACACGTGAGAAGGGAATGTGGCCTGGAGTGGTTGTCGCCGCTTGACTCGAACGTACAACCTACGGCCAAGACAGATTGCTGTCTCGTCCAATAAAAGCCGAGACCGTCGATGCGACGGCAAGGAATTTCGATTGGTAAAGACTGGTGGCGGCGGTAGGACTCGAACCTACGACCTACGGATTATGAGACCGTCGCTCTAACCACCTGAGCTACACCGCCAGAGAAAAACCGGGAACTGGGACACCCGAGAGGGACAAAAAGAAGGCTGCGCGACTGGTGATCGGCAGCTTTGATGATTGTATTGGCGGGGTTATATCTCTGTCAACGCGCGGGGCGGGCGGGGAAGTCAGACGAGCAAAATCTTACCGCTATTTGTGTTTCTCCGCTTTTGCATCTTAGTTGCAGGAGATTTTATGAGCGAATTTAAGTCAGATCCGCAACATCCTGAAACAGGCCGTACCACCTTGCCTACGGGCGGTGATAGTTATACGTTTCGTTGTTCAGATGTCGGCTTCAAGGCATGCAACTGGGCAACGCAGGCATCAAGTCCGGAGGAGATTCTGCGCAACGCAGAGCAGCATGGCCGTGAGGCGCACAATTTAACCAGCATTGATGACGCTACGCGCGATAAGGTGCGGAGCAACATACACAAAGCTGCATAGAGCAGGGAGAAAGCAACGTTGAGGCGGCGGGCGCGGATCGTCCGCCTTTTTTCCGCGCAGCATGTCATCAGCTACAATCAATGGTTTGAAAATCGCGTGGAAATTGGCACGCAAAGACAGGACCTATGCTGCGCTATTTGACTGCCGGAGAATCCCATGGAGAGACCCTTGTGGCTTTCATTTCCGGGCTTCCCGCCGGCTTAGACGTGGACCAGCAGTTTATCAATCGCGAATTGTGGCGACGGCAGCAGGGTTTCGGTCGCGGCGGCCGCATGAAGATTGAGAAAGATACCGCTCACTTTGTGTCTGGTGTACGCCATGGCAAGACGATTGGTTCGCCGATCGCCATCCTGCTGGAGAACCGTGATTGGAAGAACTGGCAGGACATTCTTCCGGTGGAACCCGGTGATCCGGAGAAGCATAAACGCGTAGCGTCGCCGCGACCGGGCCATGCTGATCTGGCAGGCGCATTGAAATATAACTTTCCGGAAGCACGCTATGTGCTGGAGAGAGCGTCGGCCAGGGAGTCCACTTCGCGCGTGGCGCTGGGTGCATTGGCCAAGCTGTTTCTCCGTGTGCTTGGTATTGAAGTGCTGAGTCACGTGATTGCCGTCGGTAAGGCAACGCTGGCCAACGCAGAAGTGCCGTGGCAGAAGCTTGAGGAACTGTACGCCAAAGAGGAGGTCCTGCTGAACTGTGCGGACCCCGAAACAGAAGCCCGCATGCGTGCCGAGGTTGATCTGGCCCTGCGCACGGGCGATTCCGTGGGCGGAGTCTTTGAAGTAGTGGCACACGGTGTTCCGCCGGGTCTGGGAACGTTCGCACAGTGGGATGAGCGCCTGGACGGACTTCTGGCGCAGGCCGTGATGTCATTGCAGGCAGTGAAAGCCGTAGAGATCGGTACAGGCGTTGAATCCGCACTGTCATTTGGTTCCGGCGTACACGATGAGATTGGGTACAAAAAGGACGAAGGCCGGTTCACGGGATTCACTCGCGCGTCAAATCATGCGGGTGGAATTGAAGGCGGAATCTCAAACGGAGAAGACATTCTGGTCCGCGGATATCTCAAACCGATATCGACGCTGCGGCGTCCGCTGGGCTCAGTGGATTTTGTAACACGCGAACCGGTGAAAGCCGCGTATGAACGGTCTGACGTGTGCGTTGTTCCGGCAGCTGGTGTGGCCGCGGAAGCCATGGTGGCGCTCACGCTGGCCCGCTGCGCGCTGGAAAAGTTCGGCGGAGATTCCATGACGGAGACCCTGCGTAATTTTGATGGTTATCAACAACAGTTGAAGAGGTTCTGACGAAACGAAATGGTATATCCCATTGTTCTCTATGGTGACCCGGTGTTGGAGACGCCGGCCGCTACGGTCACCACATTTGACGACGAATTAAAAACGTTGATTGATGACATGTTTGAATCCATGTATGCCGCGCACGGAGTTGGACTGGCCGCGCCGCAAATCGGCATTGGCAAACGGATCACCGTGATTGACGTGACCTTCAATGAGGATCCGGAACAGAAACTGGTGCTGATCAATCCGGAAATCATTGCCTCAGAAGGCAAACAGCGGGGGCAGGAGGGTTGCCTGAGCCTGCCGGAGTTTCGTGAAGATGTAACGCGTGCCAATGTTGTGACCGTCCGCGCGCAGAACCAACGGGGCGAGTGGTATGAAAAAACCGGGGAGGGTTTGCTGGCGCGCGCATTTCTGCATGAGATTGAACACCTGAGCGGAACACTCTACATTTCACATATCAGCGGGCTAAAGCGCGACATTATGAAACGCAAAATCAAAAAGCTGATGCGCGTGGGCGAGTGGGAATGAAGCTGGTGTTTTGTGGCACGCCGATGTTTGCCGTGCCATGCCTGGAACGCGTGGTGAACGCAGGACATGAAGTCACACTTGTGGTAACACAGCCGGACCGGCCGCAGGGACGGGGCATGACGTTGACGGCGCCCCCAGTGAAACAGTCCGCGATCAAGCTGGGGCTTCCGGTAATCCAGCCGGAGAGAATCAAGACCAACCAGGAATTCCGCGATCAGATCAGCGCGCAGCAAGCCGATGCAATCATCGTGGTCGGCTACGGGCGAATCATTCCACCGTGGATGCTGCAATTGCCGCAGCACGGAAATATCAACGTACATGGCTCGTTACTGCCAAAATATCGCGGCGCTGCGCCAATCCAGTGGGCGATTGCTCGCGGCGAAACAGTAACCGGGGTAACCACCATGCGCATTGACGAAGGTCTGGATACCGGTGACATGCTGATGCAGCGTGAGATGGATATTCTTCCGGATGACACGGCCGTGACTCTTGCACCGCGAATGGCGGCGATTGGAGCAGAGCTTCTGGTTGAAACGCTGGCAGCTATTAAGAAGGGAAACATTCGCCCGGTTCCCCAGGACAATTCGCAGGCAACACTTGCACCCATTCTCAAGAAAGAAGATGGGCAGATTGATTTCTCCCTCGCGGCCAAAGAGGTCCACGACCGGCTGCGCGGATTTCAGCCATGGCCGGGGGCATTTACTCACTATCGCGGCAAGACTGTGAAGATTGTGACAGCGGAACCCGCCAGCGCAAATCTTGAAGTAGCTCCCGGCGAACTTTATCTACACGGCAGCGATCAACTGATGGTTGGTTGTGCCGGGGGAACGTTGCTCGCTTTGCTGCAGATTCAGCCAGAAGGCAAAAAGGCCATGGCGGCGCGTGATTTCATCAGCGGCTATCGTCCGGCATCGGGTGAAAAGCTGGGCGAGAACCTGGTATAAGCCATGCCTGCTGCTCCCTCACGCGTTGCTGCCTTCAAGATACTGCTTCGCGTGGAACGAGAAGCTTCGTACGCTGTGGAGCTGCTTCATTCTGACATGCTTGACGATCTGGAGCCAGACGATCGCAATCTTGTTACAGAGATCGTCATGGGCGTGCTGCGGTGGCGGTCAGTGCTCGACCACTACATTGCCCACTTCAGTTTTTCTCCTTTGCCCAAACTGGATATGGAAGTTCTGACAGCGTTGCGCATGGGAGCTTATCAGATTAAATTTCTGCGAGTGGCCCCACATGCCGCGGTCAATGAAACAGTGGAACTGGTGAAGCAGGCGCGCAAGATGTCTGCCGCGGGACTTGCAAATGCGGTGATGCGCAAGTTGCTGGCATTGCAGAATTCCGGGAAACAACTGGCGCTTCAACAGGAACCGGAAGTTTTTGCGCATCCGGAATGGTTAACCGAACGCTGGCGCAAGCAGTTTGGTGATGAGATCGTTAGCCTGATCTGCAAATACGATCAGCAGCCGCCGGAGACCAATCTGCGAGTCGCCAGCTCGGCAGATGAAGACGAACTCAAAGCGGCAGGGATACAAATGTCTCCGGGGATATTGATGCGCTCCGCGCAACGGCTGGTGAAGGGCGACGTCACGCAGCTTGCCGCTTTCCGCGAAGCCCGGATTGCTATTCAGGACGAAGGTTCACAACTAGTGGCAGCCCTGGTCGGGGCAGGCCGCAAGATACTGGATTGCTGTGCCGCTCCCGGCGGCAAGACGGGCGCCATCGCCACGAAGTTTCCTGGCTCGGAGATCATTGCCGCGGAACTGCATGCGCACCGCGCGCGACTGTTGCGCGAAAGAGTGCCGCAGAGCAATGTGCAGGTTATCACCGCGGACGCGTTGCAGCTTTCTTTCGGTGACGAATTTGATCGCGTGCTGGCTGACGTTCCTTGTTCCGGCACTGGAACCCTGGCCCGCAATCCGGAGATTAAATGGAAGCTGCGTCCGGCAGATTTGACTGACTTGCAGCAGCGGCAAATCCAAATTCTCAAAGCGGCCATGAAGCACGTGGCTCCTGGCGGTCGCGTGGTTTACTCCACATGTTCTCTGGAAGAGGAAGAGAACGAAGCAGTAGTGCTACAGGCTTTGGCAGGTACGGACTTGTTCAGGGTAATACCGATGCGCGGCGAGTTGGAGCGCCTGTCAACATCGGGTGACCCGGTGTGGCCGAACATCGATCAACTTGTGCGGGGAGATTTCCTGCGGACCATTCCTGGTGTTCAGCCGTGTGATGGTTTCTTTGCGGCCGTTCTGGAGCGGAGGTTGTGAATCTACTTCATGATCTCGAAATAAATCGTGCTGCCGCCTGCAATTTTCTGTCCAGCCGCGGGATACTGCTTTACCACGATGCCCGTCAAGGCAACCGATCCGGATGTGCTGGCAAGCGGACGCTTTCTGGACTCAGAGCTGTTGCCCAGCTTAAACCCTGCCTGTTGCAGAATGTCCGCCGATTCCTGGGCAGGCTTGCCCACGAAACTCGGCATCACGTACTGCTCAGCGTTGTCGGAAGCGGACAGGACCAGACCGATTCTGGGTGAATAAAAATCCCTGGCGTCAGCGGCGGGATTTTGCGCGATCACCATTTCCGGCTGGGCATGCGGCAAATGGATTGTTGCCTTGTTGCCAACCTCAAGACCGTGGCGCTGCAGATTGATGCCCGCTGCGTGCTCGCTCTGGCCAACAAGGTTGGGAACAGCGGCATGTTGTGGCCCCAGGCTCTCTGCCAGTTGTATCTTCCATCCGCGACGAACGCTGGCATTTGCGGGTGGCATCTGGAAAACGATCCGTCCTTTGGGAACGTCATTGCTGTAATAACGGCTGTCAATGAACATGACAAGTCCATTTGCATTCGCCAGGCGCTCGGCCTCAGCGGGCGTCATGTTGGTAAGTTTAGGAACGCGGACTTCGCGTCCATGAATGGCAAAACGCATGGCAAACAACGCAGCCGCCAGAAATACCAGAAGCAGAATCAGCGATATGGAGAGGAAACGCAGGAAGCGGGGCAATCAGTGGGCCTCAGCGTCGGCGGGAGTCTTGGGCAACGCAAATGCGGCCCGCTTGATCGCAATCTGCTTTTTGTCTGCCGTTGATGGAAGAAACGATTCGTTTTTCAACGCCGGATCTGATACCACGGTCTGCATGAAATCAATCCAGATCGGCAATGCCGCGTGTCCACCGGTTTCATTTTCACCCAGCGTGCGTTTCTCGTCATAGCCAATCCATACACCGCAGGTAAGGCTGGGTGAGAAGCCGATAAACCACGCGTCAGTATAGTCATTGGTGGTTCCGGTTTTTCCCGCCACGGGGTGGTTAAGCTTCTTAGCGGCCGCCGCAGTGCCGTGCAGCACAACGCCTTGCAGCAGGCTAACCATGGCCCGCGCCGTGCTTTGGCTGACGACATCTTTTGCGTCCGGCAGATCTTCCTCCAGGACGTGACCTTCATAGTCAGTGACCTTGCGAACCATACGCGGCTCCGTGCGAATGCCGTCGTTGGGGAAAACAGTGAAGGCTGCAGTCTCCTCGTAGAGCGTGAGGTCGGCCGCGCCCAGAGCTATCGGCAGAAACGGCGGCAGGGGCGAGGTGATTCCGAACCGTCGCGCATACTCGGTGACCGCAGGCACGCCAACTTTTTGCGCCAGTTTCACGGCCGGCACGTTGCGGGAATCTGCCAGCGCCCTGCGCAATGTGATGGCGCCTTCGAAACGATGATCAAAATTGCGGGGAGCGTAGGGCGTTCCGGCGCTGTTGAATGTGGTGGGTTCATCCACAATGATGTCATCCGGCGTTGCACCCTGATCGATGGCAGCGGTGTAAACGAAGGCTTTGAATGAAGAACCAACCTGGCGCTGGGCCTGGATCGCACGATTGAACTTTGATTCATCATAGGCGCGACCGCCGACCATGGCCTTAATATCACCCGTGGAGTTGTCAATGGCCAGCAGCGCTCCCTGCACACCGGAGTCCTGCTCAAGGGACACACGGGCCGATCCATCCGTGTTGAACGCCAGGACTTTCAAATACACCACGTCGCCAACTTTCAGGATGTTGCGGGGCAGCTTGCGCTGCGTCCAGGCAAGTTCAGCAGGACCAATGGACGCACTATATTTCCCGAATTTCACTTTTGCGAACTGCAATCCAAGATCGAGCACCACACCATGCACGTAACCGCCAACGGCAAGCGGCTGGCTCCAGTCAGTGCTCTGGAATTTATCCATGTTCTCGCCGGATTCGATCACGTTACGCAAGTGGCCCTTCCAGCCATGGCGATGTTCATACGCGGCCAGCCCATCCATCACAGATTTGGTGGCTGCGCGCTGGAGGTCAAGATCAAGCGACGTATACACACGCAGGCCGCCTTCATGCACCTGGTCTGATCCAAATTTCTTTTCCAGATGGCGGCGAACTTCTTCCACAAAGTAAGGCGCAGGCGAGGTATCCGGTTCAATGTGCAAACGCAGTGGGGTAGATTTGGCGCGGGCAGCTTCTTCCGCGGTGATCTTGCCGTCTTCCAGCAGATTGTTGATGACAAGGTTGCGACGCCTCAATGCACGATCAGGATTGTTCAGCGGAGAGTAGGCGACTGGCGCTTTAGGAAGTCCTGCCAGCAATGAGGCTTCTTCCACCTTCAATTCTTTGGCAGGTTTGTGGAAGTAATATTGCGCACCGGCTTCAAAGCCATAAACGCCGTGGCCCAGAAAAATCTGATTACAGTACAGGGTGAAAATCTGTTCCTTGGTGAAGCGCCGCTCAATCTGCATGGCCAGCATGGCTTCCTGTATCTTGCGGCTGAAGTGGCGTTCCGGCGAAAGAAACAGGTTGCGCGAAAGCTGCATGGTGAGCGTGGATGCTCCCTGCGCGCGCGTGTTAGAAGAAAGGTCGCGATAGGTAGCGCCCATCACGCGCCAAAAATTGATGCCCCAGTGACGCTCGAAGTTCTTGTCTTCGGTGGAGATGATGGCGTCGCGCAGCACCTTGGGAATGTCGTCATATTGGGCAAGAATTCGCCGCTGTAGTGCGAAGGACCCGATCACCCGCCCCTTGGCGTCATACAGTTCAGTGATGGTGCTGGGACGGTAGCGCTCAAGCTCGCTGATCTGAGGAAGATCAGTGGAGTAGACGATGAGCAAGCCCACCAGCGTTCCGGACAAGGCCGCGCCGAGAATAAGCAGACCAAGCACCACTCGTCCGACGAGTGTTTTGCCCGCGAATTGAAATGCGGGGAGGTCTTTGTAGAGGAACTTCATGGCAGGGGAGTCCGACAGGGCCAGAATAGCACGCTTTGGGGCCTATCTCAGGCATTGGCTCAGGGGGAGTGCACGAGAGTACAACCCGGCAGAAACCAGCCAGTTTTAAGCAAGCAACAAAAGCGCGCCCAATCTTCAGGCGCGCCTTGTGTTTTTTGAAGAGACTACTTAGCTTTTCTGGTTGGCCTTGGCCTTCAAGACATCCAATGCTTTCCGCAACTGGTCGTCTTCTTTCTGCTGAGGCTTCTGTTGCTGGGGCTCGTCCGGTGTGCCACCGTCTTCATCATCCACAATGGCTGCGGCCGCGTCGTCACTGGCGGCAATTACCACGTTAGGCGTAACGCCGGTGTCCTGAATAATCTTACCTTTCGGCGTGTAGTACTTGGCCACGGAGAGGATCAAAGCAGAGCCGTCTGGAACTTCCAGCACTTTCTGAACTGAGCCTTCACCGAAGGTCTTGTCGCCAACAACTTCCCCGCGCGCATTGTCGAGAATCGCGGCAGCAACAAGCTCTGCTGGACCGGCGGTTCCACGGTTCACCAGCACGGCCACGGGCAGGTCCGTTACTTTCTTTTGCGGATCAGCGTTGTAGGTAACTTTGTCCACCTTCTGTCCCTGCAAATAACCGATCATGCCTTTGGCCAGGAAGAGATTGGCAACGGCAACGCCTTCATCCTCGTCGCCTTCAGAGTCATTGCGCAGGTCGAGAACAAGTTTCTTTGCGCCCTTGCTCTGGAGTGACTTGATCTTAGCGGCAATTTCCTGGGCTTTGCCTTTGTTCAATGTGAGGGCTTTAATGTAGCCGACGTTGTCTGCCATCGACTGTTCCTGGACCGCCGGCGGATTGACCGCTTCGCGAACAATGGTGATCTTTTGCGGTTCAATCTTGCGGGCGCGAATGATCACGCATTCCACGCGCGATCCCACGTCACCAATGAGCCGGGTCTTGACCGCAGCCAGCGAGCTGTCATGCGTGCTCTGGCCGTCCACGGTTTCAATGATGTCGCCCTGAGAAATTCCGGCCTTGTCAGCCGGGCCACCTGGGATGACGGAAACCACAGCGGCATAACCGAACCGCTTGGAAACCGTGGCGCCGATTCCAGCCTTGGCATCCGTCTTGGCGGCTTTGTAAGCCTTGTACTCAGCGGGCGTCAGGTAGCTGGAGTTTGCGTCCAGTGATTCCAACAGGCCATGCAGAGCGCCGTTGGTTACCAGGCTCATGTTGGGCTCTTCCACATACTCAGTGCGAATGCGGTGCAGGACTTCACTGTAAACCTGCATGTGGGTGTAAGCGTTGTCCGCGTTGTTGTTTCCGCTGGCCGCATGCACGCCCAGCCCACCAATCAGAGCAAAAACGATGACCAGCATGGAACTGGAAAGAAGAATGACCTGGATTTTTTTTGACATGAAACCTTTATTCCTTAAGACGCGCCCAAACCTAAAAGGTAAACCCAAAAAGGCAGAAGCGAAAGCCTACCTGATGATTATAGCCACTCTTGTTTGGATGCAGCTCAGCTTTCTAAAGGAGCGAACAAACCTAGGTCACTGGCCCCGGGGATTGGGCTTAGCCGCGAGAAGCGGCCTGACGCTGCCGGGGATCGAGAATTCCCAGGATTTCCCGCAGTCCCTGCCGGACCTGCTTCAGCTCCGGAAGACGTGCAGTTTGAGGTACGGCGAAGGGCAAAGGAGCCTGTTTACGCTTGGCGTCAGCGCGTAACTGAGCGCGCGCGCCGGCGATGGTGAAGCCTTCGTCATAGAGCAGTTTCTTAATCCGGACTACATTTTCCACGTCGGGACGACGGTACATGCGCTGCCCGGTGCCGCTTTTGGGCGGTTTGAGCTGGGGAAACTCGGTTTCCCAGAAGCGCAGAACATAGGTCGGCAAGCCGCAAAGACGGCTTACTTCGCCAATACGGAAATAGAGCTTATCGGGGATGTTGATTTCGCCCGACGAGGCTTTCCGCGCGGAGGTTTTTACAGACTTTTGCATGCGGACCACGGACGAAGCGGCTGAGCGGATATTAAGTCCGATAACACTTTGACGTCAACAAAATAAACAGCTTAGCCGCTTTTCCTGGTTAACGGGGCAGAGGAGTGGGGCTCGGTTTGGTCTTGTCTTCAACCTTCTCCGCGCCGTGTTCAGTGTGTTTAGCGCCCTTATGCACAACTTTCTTGGTGCCCTTCTTGATCTTGTGGCCGGTTTTTTTCACGGCATGGCCGGTGGAGTGAGCCGCGTCTTTGGTGTCCTGCTTGACGCCGCCATCGTTCTGGGCAAGAACCGGCATGGCCAGTGCGCAGCCGAGCAATAATGCGAATATCGATTTCATCTTCATATTGATTTTCATCCTTCGTAGTCAAGTGTTCTGATTCACGCCCGCGTGGGAGAGTTGCCACTCGAGAGTGGCTCTGAATTGCGACTTGGTTCGATTGCGGGTACCCGTCGGGCAACTTGGAAGCGTGGCGATCACTCTCAATAGATGAACTAGTTTTTAGCGGGACGGAACGAACGCCAGCTTTGTCAATACTGCAAGTGGTCAGGAAGTTCCCCCAGCGGAAGTGTGTTGCAGCGGACGGCTGCGGCAGCCGCAGTACCCGTACATTCCAGGAGGAAGAATGAAAAAGATTGTTGCTGCATTTCTGCCGGCGCTCGCATTCTGGGCGGTTGGCTGCTCTTCACATCATCAAACAACTACGGCTTCAGGCAAGACCGTTTACGGCGAACAGGCACAGATTATTGAGCGCCTGCGCAATGCCGGCACGAACCTGAAAGAGCTGATGAACACCCCAGACAATGCGATCCCGCAGGAAGTTCTGGCCGACGCAAAGTGCATCGCCGTGGTTCCTGACATGGTTAAAGGCGGATTCGTATTTGGCGGCAACCATGGCCGTGGCGTTGCCACCTGCCGCACGGGTCATGGCTGGAGCCAGCCTGCGTTTTTTGCCGTAACAGGTGGAACCTGGGGTGCGCAGATCGGTCTTGAATCGGTTGACGTGGTCATGGTTTTCCTGGGCGATGCAGGAGCCAAGCAGCTCTTGAGCTCGCAGTTCAAACTGGGTGCTGAAGCCGGCATTGCCGCCGGTCCGCTAGGCCGTGAAGCCCAGGCCAGCACGGACTGGAAATTGAAAGACAAAATCCTGGTCTATTCGCGCACCAAGGGCCTTTTCGCCGGCATTGATCTGAGCGGCGCATCCGTGAAGCAGGATGACGATTCCACCCGTGCTTACTACGGAAACGTTGTACCGTTCGAGCAGGTTCTGAACGGTCAGGGCCCAAAGAACGCTAACTCTGGTCTCTTTCTGACGGATGTTCGTGAAGCTTTCCACGAATCCAATGCTCGCAAGGACAAAGAAAAAGAACCGGGCTTGTAAGCAAACCCGATCTTTCAATAGAGGGCACGCCTTGCGGGCGTGCCTTTTTATTTTTGTGTGCTTTTGGCCCGCCAGAGGCTTTTGATTCTGTGCGGCGATCGGCTATTCTTGATCGCCATATTCTGGAGCCCTCATGCGCCTGACTCATCACCTTCATAACGCCATTTACGATTTCCGCTACGGTGCGCGGACGCTGCGCAGGTATCCGGGTTTTGCTTTCGTCGTGGTCCTTACGCTGGCCCTCGGCATCGGCATCAATACCGCGGTCTTCAGCCTGGTGCATGGCGTTCTGCTTGAGCCTCTGCCGTATGCGCACCCGGAAGAGCTGGTGATGGCAGGGAAGACTAATCTCACCAAAGCCATTCTGGTGGGATTGCAGCAAAGACTCACGCAGACTGAAGTCGCTACGGCTTCGGTTAACAAAACTTTCATCTACAGCGGCAATGGCCAGGCGGTAAGGCTCGCGGGCAACGAGATTTCAGCCAACATGTTTTCGCTGCTGCGGGTCGCGCCAAAGCTGGGCCGCATGTTCGGCCTGAATGACCAGGCGCCGGGGCAGGACCATCTGGTGATCCTGAGTTATTCGTTGTGGAAGACCCGGTTTGGCGGCGATCCCAACGTTGTTGGCCGCACCATCGTGTTGAATGACGTTGGCCATGAGGTCGCCGGAGTGATGCCACCAGAGTTCTCCTTTCCCACGACTGCCTCTCAGCTCTGGGTGCCGGCTGAGATCAACCCCTCCAATACGGAGGACATGTGGGATCCCGGCTACAACATTCTTGGACGCCTCCGCCCCGGCGCCAGGATTGCCGCTGCCCGCGCTGAATTTGAGGCTGTCTATCCCCAGGTGTGGAAGACCTGTCCATATCCGCTGGGCGACTGGTTTGCAAAGCAGATGGATTTTCAGTCGTTACGCGATTTCACTGTCGCCAGCGCGCGCACTACGCTGCTGATTCTACTCGGCGCGGTGGCCATGATCCTGCTTATCGCCTGCGTGAATGTTGCCAGCCTGCTGCTTTCCCGCTCAACGAGCAGGGAAAAGGAAATTGCCGTGCGTACGGCCCTGGGCGCAAGCCGCAGCCGGATCATTGTTCAATTGCTGACCGAGAGCGCGTTGCTTGGGGTTTTGGCAGGGATCGTTGGCTGCGCTTTGGCTTATTTTTCCCTGATCGCGTTGAAGGCGGTGCTGCCGGCGGATACGCCGCGACTGGCCAATGCCACCATCGATGCTTCCGTGCTGCTCTTTTCTGCGGCGATCTCCATTGTCTCCAGCGTGATCTTTGGATTGGCGCCGGCCCTGCAGACATCAAAGCCGGACCTTGAGCAGACGCTTCGGGCCAATGCGGCATCGGCAGGAGTCAGCCGTGGCCGGAGGAGGCTCTCCGCCGCGCTGGTGGTGGCCGAAATCTCCATGGCGGTCATTCTTTGCAGCGGGGCCGGACTGCTCATCAAGAACCTTCGGGCGCTCAGCAACACTCACACAGGGTTCAATGAAGACCACCTGCTCTTTGCTGACGTGACGCCCACTGACGAGTTCTGCAAACAGCATGACAAATGCTTTGAGTTCTATCGCGCTCTGCTGGATCGCGCAGAAGCGCTGCCCGGAGTGAAGAGTGCGGCGTACACTGCCGCGGTGCCAATGGAATGGTTCGCCTACGTACCGCTGATTGTGCAGGACCGCCCCGAGACGAAGACGACCCCGCATCTCGCCTGGTATTTCCATATCAGCCCTGACTATTTCAAGACCATGGAGATTCCTCTGCTGACTGGCCGCGACTTCAACTCAGGGGACCGGCATGATACCGCCCGGGTGACCATCATCAGCAAAGGCGTAGCGCAGGCGCTGTGGCCGGGTGAAAGCGCAATGGGCAAACACGTAAGCTTCGCCGACGTGCCTTCTCCCAACGGCCCGGAGTGGGCGACCATTATTGGCGTGGTGGATGACGTGCGCCACTACAAGATCAAGCCTGTGGGCTCCCGGGCCGACGTGAAAGGCGACATCTATTTTCCCTTCACGCAACTACCGCCTTCAGCCATGACGCTGGTCCTGCATGCGGCTGGGGACCTGGGTGATCTGACCCGTGTCTTGCCGGCCACGGCTGCTGCGGTTGATAGCGCGGTGCCAATCAGCCGCATCCGCACGGTCCATGAAATTATCGCCAGGCAAGAATCGTCGCCCCGTTCCACCATGTGGCTGTTTTCCATCTTTGCCGGACTCGCGCTGTTTCTTGGTGTGATTGGAATCTACAGCGTGCTTTCCTGGTCGGTGGCGCAGCGCACACGGGAGATCGGCATTCGCATGGCGATGGGAGCCAGCAAACAGCAAGTCCTCTCCATGGTCCTGCGACAGGGAGGTCGATTGATTGGCTTGGGAGTTGCCCTCGGCGTTGCAGGAACGCTGGCTCTCGCACATGTGATTGCCAGCCTGTTACAAGGCGTAAGCGCGAGCGACCCAGTTACGTTGATTCTGGTGTCAGCCGTCGTTGTGGTTTCCGCGATCGCGGCTACATGGATTCCATCATTTCGGGCGACCAGGGTGAATCCAATCGTGTGCTTGAAGTATGAGTGAGCGGCGAACGATTCGCGCCGATTTACCCACACCAGTTGAAGGAATTCGATCGCGGGAGTGAAAAGGCACGCCTGCCGGGCGTGCCTTTTTTATTTGCCTTGCTTCCCTAAGCCGCTTATGGCATATTCCCATAATCAATTGATGGGAGAGCTGGGAATGGCATCAAGCAGGGAAAAATCCGGAGACCTGGTTCAGGGCACGCTGGACATGCTGGTTCTTCGCGCACTCGCAGACGGCAGCAAACATGGCTACGCCGTGGCCGAATGGATCCACCAGACATCTCAGGACGTGCTGCGGGTGGAAGAGGGCGCGCTCTACCCGGCGCTTCACCGTCTGGAACTCAAAGGGCTGCTCAAATCCGAGTGGGGCACGTCTGATAACAACCGGCGGGCAAAATTCTATGCGTTGACGGCCACCGGACGTAAACATCTGGCAGCGGAGCAGGCACATTGGGGACGGATGACCGCGGCCATCAGCCGCGTGCTGCAATCGGCATAAGGAGGTAGCGCTATGCTGAATGAATTCTGGTTACGCCTCAAAGCACTTCTTTTCCGGGGCAAGTTCGATCGCGATCTGGAAGATGAAGTTGCGTTTCACCTGGCCATGAAACAGGACCATAACGGTGGTTCTACTTCGCCCTCTAGCGCCCGTGAAGCTGCGCTTCAGCAATTCGGGAACCCAGCCATCGCGCGTGAGAACCTGCGGGAGATGCGCTCATTCATGTTGCTGGAAACGCTCTGGCAGGACCTTCGCTTTGGCGTGCGGCTGCTACGCAAAAATCCTGTATTCGCTTTCATCGCAATCGTCACTCTGGGTCTCGGTATCGGGGCCAATACTGCCATCTTCTCGTTGACTTATCAGGTGCTGTTGCAATTGTTGCCGGTGCCGCGTCCACAAGAGCTGGTGGTGTTGCGCTCTCCCGGACCAAAATCCGGACGCACCAGCAGCGATGGTGATGGGGCTTTTTCATTCTCATATCCAATGTACAAAGACCTGCGCGAGCGTGGCGGCAGAGTTTTCTCTGGCTTGCTCTGCAGGAAGGCGATTGCCATCAGCATTTCCGATTCGGGAGGCACAGAGCGGGCCGCGGGTGAGCTGGTATCCGGAAACTACTTCGAAACTCTTGGCGTGGTTCCCGCCTTGGGCCGGACGTTGGGGTCTGCAGACGAAACGGCCGTGGGCGCCAACCCTGTAGCAGTTCTGAGTTACGGCTTCTGGACACGCCGCTTCGGCAACGATATTGGAATTCTGAATAAACAGATCAACGTCAATGGAACGTTGCTGACGGTGGTGGGTGTAGCGCGCGCTGGTTTTGCCGGAGTGCAACTCGGAGAAACTCCGGACATCTTTGTGCCCATCACCATGACGGCGCAGATGGTGCCGAACTGGCCTGAATTGAACGATCATAAAACGCACTGGCTCGCCATAATCGGGCGAGTGCAACCAGGCCTCTCCGCGGATAAAGCGGAGGCTGCGATCCAAACGGTCTTCCATCCCATTCTCGAAGCCGAGGTTCCTTTGGAAGGCATTCAACCAAAGACCCAGGCGCAATTCCTCTCGCGCAGGCTGGAACTGAAGCCGGGTGCGCAAGGCCGGCCCAACCTTCAGGACGAGACCGGTAAGCCACTCATTTTTCTAAACGCGATGGTAGGCCTTGTCCTGTTGATTGCGTGCGCAAATCTTGCCGGCCTTTTGATCGCCAAAGGCGAGGCACGCCAGCGCGAAATTGCGGTCCGTATGTCGCTGGGCGCTAAACGCGGCCGCGTGCTGCGGCAACTCTTAACAGAAGGCGTTCTTCTTGCCCTGGCTGGAGTCATATTGGGCATCGTGATCGCGTTGCCGTTTTTGCGGCTCATCGTTCGCGGAATTCCAGACAGTGTTGGAATCCGAGGCCTGCATGCCGAACTGGATTACCACATGCTCGCCTTTGCGATTTTGCTTTCTCTCGCGACGACGTTGCTTTTCGCGCTCATGCCGGCCCTGCGTCTGGTGCGCGTAGATCCTCAGTTGCCGTTGAAAGAGCAGTCCGCGTCCGCTGGAGCCTCGGGTGCGTCCGCCCGTAGATGGTTGATTATCTCGCAGGTTGTGCTGACCACCGTGTTGCTGGCGGGAGCCGGGCTTTTCGGCAAGAGTTTGCGCAATATCGAGCGAGTGGACCTTGGGCTGGTTCCCGATCACGTGGTTCAGTTTGTGATCGCTCCGGAACTCAATCGTTACACTCCGGCACAGACCGCTGACTTCTTCGAGCGGCTGCGGAAGTCATTGTCGACATTACCGGGTGTCCGGTCCGCAAGCGCGGCAGAAGTGAGGGTTCTCGCTGACTCCGAAGAGGGCGGCAACATAACCGTGGAAGGCTACACTCCTCATGGCGACGAGGATCTGGAAGCCGGCAGGAACTGGATAGGCCCGGATTACTTTGTCACGATGAAGATTCCGTTGCTTGCCGGGCGTGAATTCCGGGAATCTGACGCGTCGAGCAGTCCCAAAGTCGCGATCATCAATGAGAAACTTGCACGCCATTATTTCGCAGGGCGCGACCCGCTAGGACGGCACATCTTTCCTGGTGGTGGAAACAACGCCAAGCCCGACATCGAAATTGTCGGCGTCGTAGGAGACAGCAAACACAATGACTCACGCGACGGGATTAGCCCGTTCCTTTACATGCCCTACACGCAAAGGTCCACTCTGGGTCACGCTACGTTCTATGTCCGCACCAGCCAGGACCCGCTCTTGATGGCAAACCTGCTGCGCAAGGCAGTTGCGGGTATCGATCCCAACCTGCCGGTCTTTGATCTCATGACATTGACCAATCAAGTGAATGACACCAACTTCGGCGATCGCGTAATGGCTTTTCTTTCCATGTGCATGGGCGCATTGGCTGCACTGCTGGCTGCCATGGGACTTTACGGCGTCATGGCGTACATGGTGGCGCGGCGCACACGTGAAATCGGTATTCGCATGGCGCTGGGCGCTTCGCGCGAAAGCGTGGCATGGATGATCCTGCGTGAGGTCATGACCCTCACGTTCATCGGGTTATCCATTGGCCTGGTGGGCGCGTTGATTGCCGGTCATTTCGCCGAGTCACAACTCTTTGGAGTCAAGGGATACAGTCCGTTGATTCTTGGCTCTACGGCTCTGTTGCTGATCGCAGTGGCGGCTCTGGCCGGTAGCCTGCCGGCACGCCGGGCTGCCCGTGTGCAACCCATGATCGCCTTACGCTACGAATAAGTTCATTGCGCAAGAAAGCATTAGCCATGTTTAGTCGAAGAATATTCATCCACAAACTGATCTTGCTTACCGTCCTGTTGCTGGCACTGTCCTCTGGCCACGCTGCAGACAATTCCGTCAACGCATTGATCGAACAAGGTCACTTCAAACAGGCGCGCACACTGCTGGAGAAACGTCTGTCTGCAAATGCAAACGACGGCGAGGCAATGTTTCTGCTGGCGCGCGTGAAGCTCGAGTTTCAAGATGCTGATGGCGCCATCAAATTGGCTGAGAAAGCGGTCGAGTTACTGCCCAAAGATGCGCAGGCACATGCCGCGCTGGCTGACTGCTATGGGCAAAAAGCCGAAGGCGACGTCGGCATGTTTGAAGGTATGAAATGGGCGCGAGCCTTCAAACGTGAAGCCGAGGCTGCCCTTGCCATCGATCCCAATAATCTTGACGCGTTGCACAGCATGGTGGAGTTTCACCTGGACGCTCCAGGCATCGTCGGCGGGAGCAAGAGCAAGGCCAGTGAGATAGCGCAGAAGATTGGCACCATCCATGCCACCAAAGGCGCAATTGCCGAAGCAGAAATCGCATGGCATGAAAAGAAGCTTGATCAGGCATTGGCCGCATTTCAAAAAGCAGCCGATGGAGATCCAAAATCGTACGAAGCCCAGTTTCGCCTGGGCAATACCTACATGCAGGAAAAATGGCGTGATACAGCCAAAGCTGAGCAGTATGCGCACAAGGCCATTGCGATTGACCCGCAACGCGGAGCTGCGTATGGCTTGCTGATGCAGGCAAAAGTGTGGGCTGGAAGTATCAACGAACTCGATGCGTTGCTCACGCAGGCGGAAAAGGCCGTGCCGGATGATTTTGTTTACTACTTCCGCGCCGCACGCTCTTTGCTGGTCACCAACAAAGATCCCGCACGCGCGGAAAAATATCTGCGAAAATTCCTCACCCAGGAACCGGAAGGAAACACGACGACGCTCGCCGTGGGACATTGGCAGCTTGGCCTGGCGCTGGAAAAGCTTGGCCGCAAGCAGGACGCAGCGGCTGAAGTGCAGACGGCGTTGAATCTTCAGCCCGATCTAAAGCCGGCGAAGACTGACCTAAAACGACTTAAGTCCTAAAGCACAAGGCGCACTCGCTGTCGGAAATCAACGGCGAATGCGCCCAGCCCGCTACTGCATCCCAACTCAATTCATCTTTATTTCACGCCGGTTATTTCAAGCCGGTGCCGTAGAGATAGTCGTAAGGCTGGCCCAGCCCGTTCGACGTGAAGGATGAAAACAGGATTGCGCCGTTCACAAACGTCACGAACACATCCTGCGTCGATGCTCCGTTCACCACGCGGAACGTGAACAAACCCCAGCACGGGTCCTGCAGCTTGTTGGCCGTTCCATCGTAAAGGTAAGCCGTGTCCGCTACAGGGGTGAGAGTGGCCTGAAGAATGGTTAACCCCTGCGTGTTCTGAACAGTGACGCCGCCGGCGGCGCTGATGGTGATGGTCGCATTGCCCAGGCTGGCCGTGCCTGTTTCCACGTTGCCCTGACCGGTGTTGGCGCCGGTCTTCTGGTAATAAATGGCTTTGTAGGAGCCAGCCATGGCCGGGTCAAAGTTCTTGCTGGCAGCTTTTTGCAGACCAAGAATTGCGCCGTTCGTGGTGTCAACTGCAAAGACACCGTTGAGTGTTCCAAAGATGTAGTCAAAGCCCACGCCGCCGTTATCGGCCAGCTTCAGGAAGGTTCCTGAAGGATCGTTTTGCAACAGCGTGTGATTGAAGCCTCCTCCGCCAAAAGGACCGTTGGGATCGTTGTTGAAGGCGCCGTACGGCCAATAATGCGTAATACCGATATCCCCTACAGGGTTGATATCCACCGAGCCGATTTCCAGGCCACCGGCCGCTGTGCGGAACTGAATGTAGTTGTACTTGTGGTTGGCCCACGTGGCGATCGATATCTGGCTGCTTTGTACGGCCGTGATCAGCGCTGGTGTGTTGTGGTTGGGACCGGTCCTGGCTGCCTGAATCAGAAGCGCAAAATTCGGCACTTCATAGGCAGACACCAGGTTTCCAGTTGGGTCATTCAATGTATAAGTGCCGTCTGCATTGACCGTGTAGGGAACAATTCCGGAGTCGCCATTGGATTTGTTGGTGTAGGTAATGGTGTGGGCAGCGGGATCAAGCGTGATGTTCAGGAAGTCGCCCACGGATGCGGTGCCGTTGTAGCCGCGTGCTGCTAGCGGCGATGCTGGAGTAACCGGTGTGACCGTGCTGGTGCCGCAGCCGATGACTGCAGCCATGGCAATGGCCAAAAGAAAACGAGTTCTCATTCTGCTACCTCTTCCGATATTTGCGAGGGGTCAAGACAAGATATCTATCGTCCGTGGGCGGTTGGAAATAAATGGCGGCTTCAAATAGTTATAAGAAAGTAAGTCGAAGGTAACTCGCGAACGAGGCAACCGTTCACTTGTGAGTACAAAGGTGCCGATACACGCGAGTGGAGGCAAACAATTGTTATGTCCTCAGATGGTGGAAGCTGGGTTATGCTGGGGCCAGCCATGTCTGTACCCTTGAAAGCGCGAGGAGCGGCCGCGATGGCCGAACTGGAACAGTTGCGTCTGGGCTTTCGCGCTCACATGGCGGAGAGAGAAGGCCCCCGCGTTACAACTTCGCGCGTGGGTGTGGTGCTGTCAGGCGGTGGCGCCCGTGGCGCCTATGAAGCAGGCGCGCTTATGGCATTTCAGGATGCTGAGGTGCCAACGCACATTATTACAGCAACTTCAATTGGAAGTATTAACGCCGCGTCCTATGCCGCACACGGCGAAGGCGTCGTGGGCCGGGCAGAAACGCTGGTGCGCTCATGGATGGAACTCACACCGGCCACGCTGGGGATTGACTGGTCGCGCTACATCTTTCTGCTGGCCGGATTGGTGGCTGCTTCCGCCGGAGTCAGCAACTTTGTCTGGGAATGGATGAAAGAGCAGGGTATCTACCTGCACGCGCATCATCCCAAGTCAACATGGCTCTCACTGGGCGCTGCGGGTATTGCCATTCTGTTTTTTGCCGACAAGCTTTCCTACATTGGTTATGTAGTCATGAACTTTACCCGCGGCACCAACTGGGAGCCGGATCGTCGCAAGGCGTGGGTTTCATTTGGCGCAAATTTGCTGGTATGGGGATTCGTTGTGCTCTTCCTGGTTTTTACCAACGTGCATCTCCCGCTTGGCGGCGATCGTGTGTATGAACTGAGCGCCCCGTTACCAGCTGTGGTGGCCATTGCCGCAGGCTTCGGACTGTACCGGTTCTTGCAGGAGCCGTTGAGTAAATTGAGTCATCGCTTTCTGCGCCTGCCTCTGCGTACGGGACTGTTTCCTAATTTCGATCGCATCAAGTTTCTGCGTGCCCGTATTCCGGAAGATAAACTTCGGTCCTCTGACATTCGGGTGGTCATGACGGCCACGGACATACAACACGGATCGGGAAGATTTTTTTCCAATGTTCCGGTGGATGTGCTGCTGAAAGATCCGGGCGTCCATGAAGAGTTTGTGCGCCGTGAGGTAGAGTGTCCGGCAGACCTGGTGCAGGCGGCCGTGGCATCTTCTTCTTACACGTTTGCGTATGAGGCAGTCCCGATGGACGGCCGTTTGTGGACGGATGGAGGCATCATGACCAACCAGCCGATCCTGCCGGCCCTTCGTCTTGGAGCAGACGTTCTTTTTCTGGTGCTGATTGCTCCGTTACATGGCGACGATGATACCGGGGAGATCAAGACCTTTCTTGATATAGGTGTGCATGCTGTCGACATCCTGATTTCGAAAAATTTCAAATCCGATATCGCGCTGCTCAACAATTTCAACCGTCTCTGTTCTGTCTATGCGGCCGAGCTGGGGGTGAGACCGGAGCAGCTTGAGCTGGAGATCGGCTCGCAGCACTATCGCTATGTGAAGGCGTTCAATATTGCTCCGGAAAAGCCGCTTCAGGCTTCAGCGCTGGATTTTGACGGCGAAATAACGGGCCCCATCATTGTGCAGGGCTACAAAGACGCGATCAAGGTGATTGAAGAATTTCTGGACTATGAAGCGGCGCGTCCGCCGCGCGAATCCCGGCGCATGGTGAGACTCTCAGCCGAGCGCGTGGAAGGCAACTTCCATACGGCCAAGCGGGTCTGAGATCGATGTGGTGAGTTGCATCAGAGTCATCCTCCCAGTTAGCATGCGCACATGAACCGACGGAAATTTCTGGCAGCAGTTCCGCTGGCTCTTGCGGCGAAGGCTTTTCCTTTTTCACGAGTGTTCGTGGATAATCCCCAATCTCTTTCTTCAGCTTCAGGACAAAAATCTTCAACCCAATCTGCGGGCACACACGAACTTGATTTCGCCACCGCGTTGCAGGCTGCGGAGGCAATCCGGCGTAAGCAGGTCTCGTCTGTGGAACTCACTCAGCGGGCCTTTGAGCGCATTGATCGCTTCAATCCTCAGCTCAACGCCTTTGTCTATCAGTTAAGAGAAGACGCAATGACTCGGGCACGAAAGGCGGATGAAGCACTTGCGCAGGGAAAGGCCTCTGGTGTCTTTCACGGCGTGCCGATCAACATCAAGGAAAGTTTTGCTGTAGCCGGTCATCCGGACACATGGGGCATCCCGCCGATGCGAGATGCGATAGCCGCAAGAAATTCCGAGGTTGTGGACCGCTTGTTGAATGATGCCGGAGCTGTGCTTGTGGGCGCGACGAACGTCCCGGTAGCGCTGGGTGACTGGCAAAGCTATAACCCGATTTACGGACAGACGAACAATCCGTGGGACGTAAAACGCACGCCCGGTGGATCATCCGGTGGAAGCGCAGCGGCTTTGGCTGCCGGACTCGGGTATTTGAGTGTTGGCAGCGATATCGGCGGATCCATTCGCGTGCCGGCACATTTCTGCGGGATCTTTGGTCACAAGCCTACGCTGGATCTGGTGAGCATGGACGGTCATTTGCCGGGAGGCATGAGGAGCGCGCCGGGTTTCTCTACGTTGCTGGCCGTTGCGGGCCCGCTGGCGCGAAGTGCTGGAGATTTACTGGCTGCGATGAAAGTTCTGGGCGGTCCGACCGGTTGGGATGCAAAGGCCTGGAAGTGGAACATGCCGGAGCCGCGCGGCCGAAGCATGAATGATTTCCGTGTCGGCTACGTGATTGACGATCCTACCGCTCCTCCAACCTCGGAAGTGAAGGCGCTGCTGGAAAAAACTATTCAGCAACTGGAACGCGCCGGCGCGCAACTCAAGCCGGGCTGGCCCGCCGAGTACAAGCACGCTGACCTGCTGGAGAATTACCGGTTCCATCTGGATGCGTTCAGCTACAGCACGGCTCCTCCGGCGGAGCAGGAGAAGATGGTGCGGGGAGCAGATGCGGAGACGCGCAAAAATTCAGGCGCGCTGAGTTCATTTGCTGAATGGCAGCGGCAGAACTTTCGGCGGCTGGGATTCAGGGCGCAATGGCAGCGTTACTTTAATGACGTGGACGTCTTTGTTTCGCCTGTAGCCTATACGCAGGCGTTTGCACACGATCACAGCGAGCCGCTGAGTAAACGCATCATCGCCACTTCCAGCGGTCAGCGGAAGTATACGCAGATGTTCAACTGGGTCGCAGCGCCTACCCTCACCGGATGTCCAGCCACGGTTGCGCCTATCGGACGAACGCCGGAAGGTCTTCCTGCGGGTATTCAAATCATGGGGCCGTTCTGGGATGATGCCACGCCTATTATCTTCGCTGATCTGTTGGCAAGGGAGATGGGCGGTTTTGTGCCTCCCAAAGGTTACGAATAGTTCAGGCAGGCTTTGGCTGCGTGCGCCGCGTACGGCGACGCACGCGATAACTGTCGAGTGAGAGCATGGCGCTCACCCACACAGCAGCCGCAAGGTATCCGGCAATCACATCACTGGGATAATGCATGCCCAGGTAGATACGCGAGAAGCCGATGGCAGCCACCATGAACGCCGCCAACACTCCAACGGCAATCCGTATGGGCATAGACTTCACACGGTGTGCGATGAGTCCGGCGAGGACTGAGTAAAAGCAGCAGGAGGCGAGGGCGTGTCCGCTGGGAAAGCTGTAATTAGTGGGCGCGATGCCGAAGAAGACCTGAGGCCGAACGCGGTGGAAAGCACTTTTCAAGGTGGCATCCAGAACTCCCGCGCCGAACATGGTGATGGCCATAAATGCGGCGGCACGTCGCCAACGCAGCCAGAGAAATATTGCGATAGAACCAATCACGCCGACGATCAGAATGTTGTATCCGAATAGCGAGATGATGGTCATGGCGTCCGTGAGGCGTGGCGAGGCAAAGCTGTGCACCCAGCTTCGTATGGTGGAATCAAAGTTGGCCACGTCGTTTTCACGCATCTCTTCGGCCAGCCAGGCGAAAAGAAAAAGAGAGAGTACGGCCACTGCGAGACTGATGAGTCCCAAAAATTCCATCAACGCAGGAGGGCTGGGTTGTTTTTCCGGTGCGGGAAGAGGCGCATCCGCCGGTGAAGTGGGCGTCGTCATCAGACGGCTTTCTTCGCGGACTTACGGCGGTCCGGACCGGGCTTGCCTGCCAGTTCGCCAATCAGTTGGTCGAGCTTGTTCATCAGCACGGAATTATCGTGGCGTTCATACGCGGCCAGTTTTTCCTGAAAGGCCGGAAGATTGAAGAGAAACGAATCCACTTTTTCTTTCGTGAGTTCTTCCCAGAACGCGCCATAGCCTTCTTTATCGAGGAAGTAGGCATTGAAGATTTGCTCGAACTGGTGCGCGACGGGGACGGCCAGATACGGCTTGCCAAGATAAAGGGCTTCACTGACCAGTGAAAAGCCGGCGTTGGCGATGATGGCTTTGCATCCGGCAAGATCGCGCAGAAAGTTTTCCATGCTCGGCTTCTTGAAAAGAATGTTGCCGTCCTGGCCATCACGATTAAATCCATAGGCGACGAAGTTGCAACGTACCTGTCGCATCAGGTCAGCGAGGTCGGGCGAAGGAGAAGTCACGTAGACCAGCACGTGATCGCCAACGGTGGGTTTGGTATCGAGAATCTCCTGCCGCAGGATAGGCGGTACCACGAAGGTGTTGCTCTTGTTCGATCGCACGGGAAAGAACGATGTTACAAGGTAGGCCTGGGCATGTGGCGTCATGAGTCGCGTGGCGATTTTGGCTGCCGCGGCGTCACGGCGATGTCTGTGCGGCAGGACAACGTCAGTATTGGTGAGGCAATGCTGGTTATCGATGGAAATTACCGGCAGCTTCTTGCGGCGGCCCACATGGCAGGACATGGGTTCGAAATCAGTGATGACAAGATCGATCTGCCATTCGTCCACCTGGCGCATGAGCCGGGCAAAGCTTCTGGCGGCCCTGGGTGCGGAGATCAGGTTCCTGGCCAGCGTGCGACGGTAGCGCACGCGGTTGTTCACATAGGCAAAGTGAAAGCCGAAGATTTCGGTTACAGGAAAGTCTTTGCTAAGGTTGGTCAGGCCGCGATCAAAGGAAACAACGCGAACGGTATGTCCGCTGCGAACTAGATGTGAAATGACTTCTTTGGCACGGGTGGAGTGGCCCGCACCTTCGCCATTCACGCCATAAAGAATGTTGGCCATGAGCCCCAAAGTATAGCGCGCCGCGATGATGGCATAAGGATTTTATACCCGGGCGGCATGTGCCTGGACTCCACAATAACGACACAACCATAACTCTGGGACAGAGCTCATTTGCGGCTGGGAGTGGCAGCCGGAAACCGTCCCAACAATCCAGCCGCTTCTTTGCGTACGTATTCGGAAGGATCTTGTTTTGCGGCGTGAGCCAGTATGCTGCGGACTTCCGGGAACTGTTTATACATTTTGGCCAGATTGTCGAGCAGCGCGCTGCGGACCTTATCGTCACCTTCCGTTGCCAGCACCTTTTTTTGCAAGTTGAATGATTCAACGCTAGTTTTGCGAAAGCCAAGCGCGAATGCCGCTTCCAGGCGAACCCGGGCCTCAGAATCTGCTGTGAGGACGTGCCGTAGCAGCGGGTCCACTTCTGGCTGCGGAATATTGCGTAAAGAATCCATGGCGGCGGCGCGAGTGGCCGGAGAATCGTCGCTCGCAAGTTTGATCAGAACCGGCAAAGCGCGGGGGGAAGCTGAATTGCCGAGAGACTGGAGAGCTGCCTGCTTTTGCTCTGAGGGCCCGGGTGTGGTTGCGCGTTGCAGCAGGAAGTCGACCAGCGCGTTTGACCGGATGGCTTCCGTGCGTGCCAGGCTACGCGCCATGCTGCCTAGAGCAAGAATGGCAGATCCAGAGACATTTAGATCAGGCGCATTCAAAGCAACTTGATGCATGGCTTTTTCTGATTCCACCGTCGGATGCGGCGCTCCCCCCAGGGTCGCGATCAGGCTGGCCAGTGCGGTTGAATCCTGCGGACGTGCGGTGATCGCCTGTACCAGAGCTGCCTGCGCTTCGCGATGTCCAATCGCTCCCAGCGCTCCGCTCACGATGCGAAACGTGGGGCTGGAAACCTCCGCCCTGGCCAATACCGGGCCCAACTTTGCACTTTCCTCTGGATGAAGATAGATCATGGCTTTGAACTTCAGATACAAAGGAGTCTCAATCGCCTGTTGTTTGTCCGGATTCGAATCGATTTTGATCGCGTTCAGCTGCGTCAGTAAATCATCCATCGTTGCGTCTCGTAGTTCAGTCCGCTGAATGTTTCCCTCAATCTCTGCGCGGGATGGCTGCGCGAAAAGCGGGAGCCGGGAGGAATTCTCCTTGAGCGTGGCAGCCCACCTGGCAAGTTGTTCTGTATCTGCGAGCGAGAGTTTTAGCGCCGGTCTTTGCGAGAGCCGAAGTGTGGTTTCAGAATGCGCCACTCGTTTGTCTTCAACGGCTGTCTCCAACGTTTCCGTGCCGTTCAGTGAAATCAGCTGTCCGGAAGTGGAATCGAATCGCGCCGCAAAATTCATTTTGGGAGTCACCGTCTTCCGGGCCTGGCTCTTTCCCGGAAGTTCCTCGTCAGAGGGGGATTGGGGCATCGGCAGATAGCGGAGCTTGGTTTTTCTGATGGACACCAGCCTGGGATTTCCCCCTCCAGTGCTTCTAGTGACTTGGTAGCGCGCCAGATAAGGACCATTCCTGTCCGCTTCAGTGGTGGTCCATGAACCAGATTTGTCCGGAGAAGCGTCCGGCAGAATGAATTGCAGGGCAGCCAACAGCGTTCTGGCAAAGTCCTGGGAAAACTTTCCGGCATCTGGCGCCAGATAAAGGCCCATCACTTTTCCCGTTGGACTGAGTTCGCCCACAAAACCTCTTGAGAGTGTCCCGACCACTTCGTCGACCTGTGCGGTTTGCTCATTACCGTTGACCACCAGATGAACGACGGGTTCTCGGAAGATATAGAAGTTATCCGCGCGGCCTGCGCTGACGCGCGTTGTAATAACTTCCATGTCGCTTTCCAATGTCGCATTCAAGTCGTAGGAGAGTCCTGAGCCTTGAGCCTGTCCTGCATTCTGCCCTTCAAACAGCACACGCAGGTCCGCGTGGGAAATCGACTTGTACGTCAGGTGATAAGCCGTACTCTTGCCGGTCGCGAACTGGTAAACCGGAAGGCTGGGTTGGTCTTGCGAAGATGAGGGTGCCCCTGCTGGAGTTTGCGTCAGTGGTTCAGGGGCTGTACCTGCTTGCGGAGACGACTCAGGCTGCGGGGCAGGTGACAGTTGCGGCGGCGGCGAAGATTGCGCGGCAGATAATTCGGCGGGCGATGCTTGCGAATGCACACACTGAGCGCCGGCATGGGGTACGAATGCGAAGACCAGAAAAAAGGCGGCTGCACCTCTTCGAATAGACCCTATAATTTCAATCGATTGATACAGATGGAAATGCCTCCGCCTTCACTAGTATCGCAAAAGGCCGTTTGATGTCGCCGGCAAGCGATGATGCTAGGCTGACGCTGCCAACGAGCGCCAGCCTAGCGGGAATGTATCCTGCTACCGCGGATCCGGTGTTACCAATCCAGCGGAATCTTATCTTTCTGGTCGAATATCACGCTGTCGTAATGGAAGCCGTTCCAGGCGAACACATTGTCCTGAAACTGGTCAGAACAAATATCCGGCCAGGGATCCAGGCACGGATAGAACACTTTCAGGTAGACATAAAGATTCCCTGAAAGCATGTCCAGGGTGTGGTCAGCATAGAGCTCATCGACCACGTACAGGCCATTCATCCATCCTATGGCCGTATAGCCACCCACATTCATGTCCCAGCTCACGAGCGTGAGAGTCACGCCGACTCCGGCTTCGGCGATCACAACATTTAACCCGGCCTGGGCATAAATGCTGCTGTGCACGAAGGGACCGCCACCCAGGCTGACTGACCATGGATCAAGAGATAGACTATATTGAAATCCTGCTTCTCCCCGCGCGCCGATGGTCACCTCGACGTCGAACGGCCCAATGGGGATGGGGAAGCTGGTGCTGAAATCCAGTCCTTTTGAGATTTGGTCGTCTACCCCCCAATGACCGACCGCGGTCTTGTTGAGGTTTAGGATATTGTTACCCAGGACAAAAATGCCAAGTCCAGCGTTGACTGTATTGTCGCCCTGATTGCCACCAAGGTTGCCGGTCGCTCGCAGCAAGTCACCGCCGATACCAAAGACGGTGCCGCCTGCCTTGGCTTCAGCAGAAAAGTTAACGTGGCTTTGATGTACTGCGTCTGGTCTTTGCCGGTCCGGCGGCGGGCACGCCTCCCCGCTCACATTGATAGCACCACTGACATAAGCGTAAAACGTGTCAGCGCTCCCCTGATCAAAATTCCAGGGACGGCTGCTTTGAAATGGCTTGCAGGGAAGAGGCGCTAAAGTGAGACGGTTGGGATCAATCCTCGCGACGTATTTTGGTTTGGAATTCAGAGTCAAAAGTTTCGAATCAAGCTTCGCCAGGTCACGCGGGTCAGCGAGGATCACGCCGTTACGTGCGATTGCGTTGAAATGATACTGCGCTAACTGGCGATTTATTTCGTCGTTGCTGATGCCACCCACTTTCCGAATTCCTGAAATCGTTGGACCGGAGGCAAGTTGAAGCAGCGGAGGGCTGCTGAGGCTTTTGTGGCTGTAACTGGAGAGCAAGTTGATTTGCTTGGGCAGACCAGTTGGCTTTGGCGCACGTTGAATCTGCCGCTCCATCAGGCTTCGGTCCAGCTTGACTTCATGCAGCGTAACTGGCGTTCCATGCTTTATGGTTCGCAAAGATTGCCCGTGATCAGCCAGCCACTTCTCAAAGGCGTTCACTTCGGCATAATACTGTTGCGCCATGGGCTTCTTGCCATTCGGCAAACTGATGGTGGCGGTTGGCGCGATTGGTTTGTTGGTCTTGGGATCGACCATTGCAAACGCTTTGAACGGAACGGCCGGTCGAGCCGGTGTGATTACAAGGTTGCGGTTCAGCGTGATTCTAACTGTAGGCTTCTTGATGATCGTATTTGCCGCGCCTACCTTGCGCTGTGCATCCGGACGAATGGGGCCTGTGGGTTTGAGCTGCGCTGTAACCGATAGTGCGGTTAAAACCACAAAGGCCAACACGGAAAAGGATCCCCGGGAAGGCGCTTTGGCTCGTGTTGCGTGGACTTTTTCACAACTGTTTCCAGAGGAACCAGACTTGGTCATTCTTTCTCCTGTACGTTCCGTTGCCTTGGTACTAGCGGCTTCATTGGCAGCAAAAAGCAATCAGCCGGATACGCAGGCCGCGATTCTATCAACTGGTACTCTGCAACGCAGCATGAATCGCTTGCAGAGTCCCTTCCCTATAAACGTAATGGCGGGGGAGAATCAGTGGGGTTTTGTTGTCCCGGCCATTGATTGCGGGGGAGTTTTGTTTCGAGAATCGTTGGCCTCGGCGGCTTCAGGTGTTTCCGATGAATATTTTTCTTTGTGTCGCTGCGCTCCCGCCTGCGGCAGCTTGGTCGTGCCCTTTCACGCAGCAGCCCCCGCCCTAATCCCTCAGCACGTTTTTCTTCGAAAACCGCGCCTCGGGAACGGACGGGGTTTCGCTTCGCTCAGGCAGGGTTGAAACCCTGCCCTACCATCTCCTGTCGCGCCTTCGGCGCTTTCAGTTTGGATAGCCCTGGAGAGTGTGCGAGATTTTCCAGACGCGGCATGCCGCGTCAATTCTTGTCGCTTCGCTCCCAACCGCCGTTAGGCTTTTGTCCTGGCGGCAACGCGAAGGCGCTTGTTGCAGCGGGCTCGGGACTTCAATTCTTGTCGCTTCGCTCCCAACCGCTTTCAGTGAGACGTTTCTGGTTGCGGTAGCGGGCTCCTGTTGCAGCGGGCTCGGCGCGTGTCCGGCCTCGCCCTTATCGCGCCTGGTCGTCGCCACCGGTGGCGAGGAAGCGGAGAAATACATAGTTCCTTCGACTGCGTGCTCGCATACGCTCGCTCTCCGCTTAAATGCAGGCATGAATGCATCCTCCGCCCTGTGCTTCAAGCCGCTACACGGAAGAGGATTCAAGTGTTTCCAGTTTCAGGCAGATTTTTCACCTACGACCGACGGTGCAAAGGGAATAGACATGTCGGCTTCCCAGACGCCGTCAAAGTCGACAAAGAACGCGCGGACTTTAATATCAGGCAGCTCGGCTTTGAGAGCGTCATACGCCTTATGCATTTCACGGCGATGGTTCTCGGCTTCGCGGGCGGGATCGTGATCAAAGGCGGCCAGGCCTCCGTAGGCGCCGCAGTCCGAGTGGACCATAAGCACGACCATGTCCGTATCGTGAAGGCGTATGGAGGTGTGAATCTGGTCGATCACAAACTGGCGGTCCTGTAGATTGTCAGGAGATGCCAGCACTTTTGCGCCACCAGCGACACGAATGGGATCAATATTCCTGATGCCCATGCGCTTCAATAACTTGGTAAAGACCAGGCTGAAACGATGGTCATAACACCAGACAACCGCGGCATCACTCTTGTAGCGTTCTTTGGGAGACGAGAAGTGAAACACTTTGCGCATAGGGGCCCTCAGGTTTCAAACAGCGATCTATCTTATAGGAACGGGCCAAAAGCGCTGGAGTTACCTGCAAAAATGCAATTTTATGTGAAAAATTCGAGTATCCGGGCCGCGACCTCTTTTGGCGCTTCAGCCGGCAGCCAGTGGCCATTTGCGGGATAATGCCAGACTTTCCCGGCCCCGAATCTCTCCGCAAATGCAGCAGATATATAAGGATCGCGATCACCCCAGAGGACGCAGGTGGGCACCTTGGCGGTGACCTGCAAAAGCTGGTCCTGCCAGCCTTCATAATTTTTGGGTTCAGTGGCGCGGTACAGGCGCAGAACCATTTTGCGGACGGCGGGAGTAAACAGCTCATAGGTTTCGCGCAGGTATTCCCGGCTTAATTGCGGCGACGCCTTATGAATGTTGAAGTAAAACACGGGCCAGGTCGCGGTCGCCATGCTCAGTTCGCCCAGTGGCCAGGTGCGCCAGATCTTTCCCCAGATATGCCACTTGTAGTCAGAGAAAAAGTTGGTGTTCATGAGGGCCATGCGACGCACGCGCTGGGGATGCTTCACAGCCCAGGCCATGCCGTAAATTCCGCCAAAATCATGCAGTACCAGGTTAAGCGGGCCGGAAATTTTCAACGCTGATATGAGATCGTCAACAAACTGTGCCATCTCTTCCAGAGTGAAATTCATGCCAGCGGGAAGCTGGGAGTGGCCGAATCCGGGAAGGTCAGGCGCAAAGCATTGCATGCGCGATTTGATTTCATGGATGACGCCACGCCATACCAGAGAAGAGTCAGGGTTCCCGTGAAGCAGGAGAGTTGGCTCACCGGAGCCCTGGACATCGCAGTAAATGGAGGCGTTGTGCACGGTAACGTTCATGGCGTGGCAGTGCTCTCCTTTTGAGATTCTTTTCCCGACGATTGGAGGCGCGAAGCTTCTTTGCGTAAGAGGGCCGCTTTGCGTTCGATTCCCCAACGATAACCAGACAACTTGCCATTCGCCTGGACTACGCGATGGCAGGGAACGACCAGTGCAACCGGGTTGGACGCACAGGCGTTGGCCACAGCGCGAACTGCCCTGGGTTTGCCGATACTCTTTGCCACGTCAGTGTAGCTGCGCGTCTGGCCGAGCGGGATCTGGCGCAACGCGTTCCAGACTTTGTGTTGAAACGCAGTGCCCTGAATATCGAGCGCGATACCGGAGTTGATGTTCATTCCGGCCAGCAGTGATTTAACGCCGGCCACGGCAGCCTTGAGTTCACTATCGCGACGGTGAAGGTTGGCGGCTTGGAATTCGGCCTTCAATTCGCACAGCAGCGCAGCTTCGCTGTTGCCAAACTTCACCGAGCACAGACCGCGATCCGTTGAGGCAATCAACAGGTCGCCCATATGGGAAGCGATGATGGTGAAGTTGATATCAACGCCCTGTCCGTTGCGGCGGAACGCAGTGGGAGTCATGCCAAGCTGGTCCGAGCCGCTTTCGTAAGCGCGACTGCTGGAGCTATAGCCGGCTTCGTAGATCGCGTCAGTGATGCGAGCTTCCTTGTGTAACGCCTGCTTAAATTTACTCGAACGCCGGGCCTGCTGGTATTGCCGTGGACTGATTCCCAATCTCTTTTTGAACAGACGCTGGAAGTGGAATGGACTCAGGCCGACGTGGCCGGCAATCTGGTCAAGACTGAGCACGTCGTCAAGATTCTGCTCTATAAAGCGGCAGGCAGCTTCAATCTTCGCAAGTTGTGCATTGCGTTCTGCCGGCTCGCAGCGAAGGCAGGCGCGGTACCCGGCCTGCTGGGCGAGCGATGGATTGTCAAAGAACTCCACCATCTCCCGGCGAGGGCGGCGACTGGGGCATGAAGGACGGCAGAAGATTCCGGTGGATTTCACGGCGTAAACAAATTCGCCGTCCGCCTGTTGATTGCGGTCCTGAACGAGAAGCCAGCGATGGTCTTTAGAACGACCTGCAGAACGACCTACGGGATGAGTAAGTGTTGGCATATTGATCTCCACAGGACCCAAGTGTAGGTGGTGGGGAGCGGGAGGACTATCCGGTGATTGCTCTCAAACTTATTCTTTTTAGATGATAGACGATTGGGGCGCGAGGTGGTTGATTCTTCAATTTTGTCGCTTCGCTCCACACCGCTTTGAGAGCATTAGTCGTGGTTGCTTTATTCAGGCTCCTGTTGCAGCGGGCTCGGCGCGCGTGGACGGCGCGAGCCCTTATCGTCAATTCTTGTCGCTTCTATCCACACCGCTTTGAGAGCATTAGTCGTGGTTGCTTTATTCAGGCTCCTGTTGCAGCGGGCTCGGGACTTCGATTCTGTCGCTTCGCTCCAAACCGCCGTTGGGCTTTTGTCCTGGTTGCAACGCGCAGGCTCCTGTTGCGGCGGCCTCGGCGCGCGTGGACGGCGCGAGGCCTTGTTGGGTTTTGCCGGGGCCGCCGATGCCGAGAAGCCCGTCGTCTCAGGAGCCTCGTCCCGCGACCACGATCGAGGCTTTTGAGCAGTTGGAGCGGAGCGACAAATGCCAACGGCCCTACGTCGTCGCATACGCTCGCTCTCGTTCAGGATGACAAGAGGGGAAAATGTTTCATGGCGGAACGGTCAGAATCGCACCCCGATCGTGACTCCTTGCGATTCACAAACCTTGTCTCGTGAGAATTCCCTGAGTCGGCATGGTTACAACTTGCTTCCTCGGGGTTCCTCTCTCGCATTCGTTCCGCATTGCGGAACTCTGACATCGCTCGGAATGACAGAGGGGAAGGAGGATTGCGAAGCACGGCGTGATGCGACTCACGCCGCATTATTTTCACGCCGCTGGAGAGCGTCCTACCCGAATGGCTGATGTGGCTGCCTGCCGGATTCCAGACAATCAATCTCAGAGTTTCCGTGCATGTGGAGACGATGGAATGGAGTTCAGTAAAAATGGCAGAAAAAGTATGGCAAGCATTGGCAAATGAATTGGCAGACACCACGGCGGAAGCCGGCAGATCAGTGGTTGCCGTTATCGGCGGCAAGCGTCCTTCGAGCGGTGTGGTCCTGAGTGGTGATGCGGTGGTCACGGTAAATCACGGACTCCGTCGCGATGAGGAGATTGCCGTGGTAAGCGGCCCGGGAGAAAGAGTCACGGGAAAAGTGGCTGGTCGCGACGCCAGCACTGATCTGGCGGTGATCAAACTGCAAAGCCCGATTACTGCGCCGTCAGCCAAATGGGGGAGCACTGAGAAAGTTCGCGTGGGTGAATTTGTTCTGGCGCTGGGACGAAGCTGGCGGGGGAACGTGGTTGCGAGCTCAGGAATATTGTCTGGGGTGATTGCCGAGCCGTTTCGTACCTGGCGAGGAGGAGAGATCGACAGATTTATTCGCCCGGACCTGATGTTGTATCCAGGGTTTTCCGGAGGGCCACTGGTGGGAGCGAGCGGAGAATTTCTGGGGATTAATACAGCAGGACTTCACCGCAGCGGCATTACCGTCCCCGCTGAATCCGTGGCCCGCGTGACCCTTGAACTGCTGGAGAAAGGCCGCATTGAACGGCCATATCTCGGCGTGGGAATGCAGGCAGTGCCGGTGCAGGAATCTTTAAAGGCCAGGCTGAATCTAAGGGTGAGCGAAGGATTGCTGGTGGTGCATCTTGAACCACAAGGACCGGCAGAGAAAGCGGGGCTGCTGGTGGGTGACATGCTGATTGAACTGCATGGTCAACCCGTGTCCGATACGGAAGAAGTGCAGGCGGTGTTGCGTGGTTTGAAAGCTGGAGCAGAGGTGGAAGCAGGATTGATCCGTGCCGGCGCGCTGCAAAAGGTAAAAATCGCGCTGGAAGCTCGTCCGGCTCGATAGCAGACAGGAATAATGTTCGCGAAGGGCGGCGTTGGAATCAAAGAGGGAAGCCAACTCGGAATCATGGTGGTTGCAGCCTCTGAGGCGCGCCGCTCCTTGCTGCTTCGATTGCTGCGCGAAGCTGGCGCGCAGAAGGGATGGAACGTAAGCACGGAGGCGTCGCTATTAGTCGAACGCTTTGGCCGGAGCCGTGCAAATATTCTGCTTGTAGATATTGCTTCACCTGAAATCTCCACCCATTTTCTGCAAACGCTAAAAGAACTTCCGGAAGGATTCGGATCTGTTGCGATGGTTGACGAGCCGGCGCTGCGCTGGGTGCGCAGTGCGTTGCACTCCGGCGTGAATGCGATCATCGCGCGCGACGCGGATCGCGATCAGTTGTCGCTTGCAGTAGAAGCCGCCGACGCAGGGTATGTGCTACTGCATCCGACGTCAGCACGAATGCTGGGCAGTGCGGTGTCAACGCGGCTATCAGTTGATAGACCTGACACGATGGAGCAACTCACGGCTCGCGAAAGAGAAGTGCTTGGATTGATGAGTGATGGTCTGGGGAACAAAGAAATTGCAGTACGCCTCGGGATCTCTGAACACACGGTGAAGTTCCATGCCAGTTCCATTCTGGGAAAGCTGAGCGCCAGCACGCGCACGGAAGCTGTAAGCCAGGGGATACGTCGCGGGCTGATTGCAGTGTAAGTTGAGGCAAACATGCGCGTCTCCGCAAATTGCAACTCTGCTGGAGGCCGAGGGCAAGTCTATTTGTTGGAAAATGCTAATTGAAATCTGGAAGCTCTTAAGCCGAAATGGGTCAACCTTAATACTGTCCCTTTGAACCACGACCAATGAGTCAGGGACAGGGGTAGATTGGCGTGCTATGCTCTGGCTGGCTAATACTTTAACTTGATTGATTTTTGAACGGAGATCCCAGATTTGCCTCTTTCCCCCACGGCGCGTCTGCGAACTGCTGCATGGGTAGTAACGTTGTTCCTGCCTGGAGCAGCCTGGTCACTGGCCAGCTTTAGTTCGCCTTTCTTCCACCCCGGCGTGGGAGTGTTTTTCACCGCGGCTGCATTCCTCTCGGCAGCCATCGGCGGTATGCCCATGGCCCTTGCTGGGATTGCCCTGAACGGCCTTGCGCTGAATCTTTATATCCATTTCTTCCAGCCGTCAATGCCGAGCAGCAACGCGCTGTTGTGGACGCTGCTTCTGATGATGGTGGCGCTGATTGTAGGCTACGCCAGAGAGAAGTGGTCTGCCGCGGAAATACTGGCGGGAAGACTCAGCTCTGACCTGGCCCGGCTGCGAGATGAACTGGAGTCACAACGAACGGACCTGAAGCGTTTTCACGATCTGAGCGTGCGCCTTTCCAGCAGCCTGGAATTGCAGCGCCTGCTTAACGATGTGCTTTCCAGCGCGGCAGGCCTTTTGAAAACCGAGCTGGCTATGATGCTGGTGCTGCCGGAACGAAACAGCCGCCAGCTTCGCGTGGAAGCCTTTACCGGTTTCACTGCCGAACAGATCAAGCTGTTTGGAGAGATGCCGTCATCCTTCTTCTCACCGGACCACCGGGTGCTGATTGAAGATATTGATGCTCCGGGCACTTATTTTCCTTTTATGGAGGCCGCGGAGCAGGTCGGCTTTAAGGCCGTGTTCAGTACACCGATCGTCAACGTGCGTGGAGAAGCGCTGGGCGTGGTGGCGACATTTTTTCGTAAACCAAATTCGCCGAGTGACCGGCAGTCGCGCCTGGTGGAACTCTATGCCAGGCAGGCCGCAAATGCGCTGGACAATGCCAAACTTTATCGTAACTCGCTGGACACACTGGCTGCCGAGCAACACCGAACGGCCGTCTTGCGATCCCTGGGTGAAGCGGCTGTACAGATCAATTCATCATTGGCGCTGGATTCATTGTTGCAGGTGATCACCGACCAGGCGCGCAACATCATTGGCGCCAAGTACGCATACACGACGCTGCTGGCGCGAGGCGCATGGAATCGCAGCATCACATGTGCTTCCATCGTAGAAGGAGAGCCGGCGTTTCCATTCCCGCAGGAGAGTTCTGAGATTTTTGCGCTGGCCAGCAACCTGAATGCGCCTCTGCGTCTTAATCCCGGAAGCAAGGGAACCAACACGTGGCGTTCGGTAATGAAAACGATTGAGCCGACCCGCTTTGGCTGGCTGGCTGCGCCGCTGCTCACGCGTGATGGCCGCAACCTTGGCTTAATTCAGCTCACCCAGAAATCAAGCGGTGAGTTCTCCGCTGATGATGAGGCCATTCTCCTTCAGTTGACGCACATGGCATCCGTGGCTATTGATAACTGCCGGCTGTATCGAGATTCACAGGAGCAGATTGCCGAAAACCGCAGGACGCAGGATGCCCTGGAGCGCAGCAAAGAGAGCATGGAACTGGCGCAGCAATATGTGGGCATCGGAATCTGGGAATGGGACCTGCAAACCGGCGAACTGGTGTGGTCAGACGAACTGCACCGCCTGCACGGATTGGGCAGTACTTCATTCGACGGCAAGTACGAAACATGGATGGGGAGCATCCATCCCAACGATCGGCCGCAGGTTCACAAGTCGATCACGGATGCGATGCGGCGTAACGGCGAATATGAAGTTCAATATCGAGTGATTTTCCCGGACAAGAGCCTGCACTGGCTGGAAGCGCGCGGACGCACCGTGGTAATTGCCGAAACTCCCGTACGCATGGTTGGCGTTGCCATGGACGTAACATCACGCAGGCTCGCGGAAGAAGCGTTGCGGGGATCAGAGAAACTTGCAGCTACAGGACGCCTGGCTGCAAGCATTGCGCATGAAATCAACAATCCGCTGGCTGCTGTAACGAACGCTCTCTATATTCTGCGCATCACTGAACGCATGCCGGAGAAAGCGCTGGATTTCATTCGTACGGCGGAAATCGAGTTGGCCCGAGTGGTGCATATCACCAAGCAGACTCTCGGTTTCTATCGTGAGCTGTCAGCACCGGTAAGCGTTTACATTCCGCAACTGGTGGATGAAGCCCTGGCCGCGCAGGAGACCAGGATCGCTGCGCATCACATTGTGATGAACAAGGAATATGGTCCTGTGCAGGAGATGCAGGCTTATCCCGCGGAACTGCGTCAGGTCTTCTCCAACCTGCTGACCAACGCACTGGAGGCGGTGTCCGATGGCGGCAAGGTGTCAGTTCGTATACGTCAGGCGCACAATGCCCATGGACGCGACGGCGTGAAAATCACGATCGCCGATGATGGCATGGGAATTCCGGAAAATCACATCCCGCGGATCTTTGAGCCGTTCTTCAGCACCAAGGAAACAAAAGGCACTGGTCTGGGCTTGTGGGTCAGCCAGGGAATTGTGCAGAAACATGGCGGCGAGATCCATGTTCGTACCAGCCATGGCGCAATTTATCATGGAACCTGCTTTATGCTTTTCTTGCCGTTACCGGCAGCCGGTGAGATCGTGACAGAAGAACGCTCAACAGGTGACGGATTGCTGAAACAAGCTGCTGCGGGCAATGACGCTTCTGCGGCTTAGGTGGTAATCGATTAGCACAACGTAGGTGCTGAATTAAACCATTGCTTCGCAGTAGCTTAGAACTGATTTCCGTTGCAGGCACGGCTTGGGAAAGCTCTTCCGATTACGTCCGCTGCAGCACTTTTGGCTATTGAACTCTCTCATTTTGGACGACTTTCAGGCTTTTTGCCGATTGTTACGTTTGTATACGCGGGATAAAAAGCAGATGTTGATTAGAAAAGGCTTAACTTTTTTCCTCTCCTCCGGAATGTTAAGAACGATGTAGTTAACCGCTAACCGCAAGATAAAGTTGGCTGAGAAGCTGGATTTCTAAGGTATTATAGTACTCCCACTAAGGTTACTTTTGTTCTATGCCCAAGGTAAGCAAATTCGGACGGCGGTTCATTTACGCCAGCAGAGGTTTTTCTCTGGTGGAGTTGATGGTCGTTGTCATGGTGATTCTGGTAATCGCGGCCATCGCCATTCCCAGTCTTGTCCATGCTCGGATGCACGCAAACGAGGCTTCAGCCATCGGATCGATGCGGGCGGTTCGGACAGCAGAGCTGATGTATCAGGACGCTTACCCAACGGAAGGTTTTGCTGACGCTTTGGCCAAGCTCGGTCCTAACGGCTCCGATTGCACTCAAGTGGGAAGAACCAATTCCTGCATCCTGATGGATGAAAACCTGGCCGCAGGTTTGAAGTCCGGATACGTTTTTGTTCTGGTCGGCGACGGTGTGAAACCAACGTCTGGATACACACTGACTGCAACTCCGGAGGCGAACGGCATTTCCGGCAGATGCTCCTTTAGCAGTGACGCGTCGGGCCAGATCAACATAAATGATGGATCTGCCGGTGGGGGTAGTTTCTCAGTGAGCACTGGCGGCGGCTGCGACCACTAGATCGAGCCCGTTCGCCGGCAGCAACATCCCAAAAACCTCCCCTCACACCCTGGCAACTTTTACTGTGCTTTCACTCCTACGCTGGCACTGGTGTTTTCCCATTGCATCACCAGAGTGGCTGCCTCCTCGCCCTTCTTTTCAAATGAAATCGTGAATTGCTCCACCGGCTGTCCTGTTTTTGTTACCTGCATATCAACGCGGGCCAGGTCCTGTTTCTGGTCGTAGTCGGTGCCCCACTGTCCTGTTTGCTTGTTGATGATCAGCTTCCAACCGTTTTCTGAGGGCAGGGAATACAAGGTGTAGGAACCGGCGGGAACTTTTGCGTCTCCGACCATCAGATCAATGGGTGTAGTGAACGCTGTGGCTTCGTTCGCGCCTGTGCGCCATACCTGATTAAAAGGCACAATGCCGCCAATGATCTTCCTTCCCTTGGCAAAAGGGCGGCTGTAATCAATGGTGATGGTTTTTCCCTTGAGCGCCACTTCGGCTTTTGCCGGAGGACTGGGACGCTTGCTCTTATCCTCCTGCTGCGCGGCAACAGTTACAACCAGACACAACAGGCTTACGGCGATTGTGATTGCTTTCTTCTGCATGCTGTTCCTTTCTGATTTCAATTCAGTGCGACGGGCAATTTGGGTTCGCTGAAACATTATCCACGCCCAGTGTCATTCGCGCCATTGCAGCCCGTGGTGCGCGAATGAATGTGGAAGCCTGTCAATCGTCCGTTCAGGTCCGTGGCCCGACCTGCCGGTACGAAAGTACTATGAACACCATGAACGAAGTGCGTCTTTTCATAAGTCCGTCCTCACCATAAAGTTAAGTCAGAAAACCACCAGAGTTTGGGGAACTGCAACGTTCCCGGAAGCAAGAGGACCTTGCCATGAGAAAGATCCTGGCGTTAATTACATTGGCTGGCCTGTCCGCGCTGAGCGCGGCTGCCCAGAACAATCCTGCTGCAACCAGTCCTGTCACGCGCACCACCAAGGCGGTGAATTACCGTCTGCGCGGTAATGACGTGAAAGTAGATTTTCACGGCACTGACCTGATGGGCAGCGCAACGGGAGAAGCCAGAGTCGCAGGCAAAAAGAGCAGCGTGGAGATTGACGCCAAGTTCGAGAACCTTGACGATCCCACCAAGTTCGGGCTCGAATATCTCAGTCTGGTGTTGTGGGCCATTTCTCCTGAAGGTCGCGCGGTGAACCTGGGCGAACTCGTTTTTGACCACAACAACGCGCATGTAAAAGCCATTACAGACATGCAGACCTTTGGCATGATTGTGACGGCCGAACCGTATTTTGCCGTCAACCAGCCGGGAAACATGGTGGTGCTTGATAACGTGATTCCTGCCGGCTCGCGCCAGGAAAACATTGAAGCTCGATATGAGCTGCTGGGTCGCGGAACTTATTCTTCCACCAACACACATATTCAGGACGCCATTTTCGGTATCGACCGCAAGACTCCGCGCTCGATGTTTGAGGCCCGCAATGCCGTGCGAATCGCACACATTGCCGCCGCTGACAAATATGCAAATACCATCATCGGTAAAGCTGATCTCCAGTTACGCACGGCGGAAGAAGCGTACACACGCAAGCGCGATAAAGGGACCATCGATAGTCTTGCCCGTGAAACCGTAAGCACCGCGGAAGAAGCGCGCGTGATGGCCGTGAAGCAGAAGGCGGACGAAGAAGCGCAGGCCAAAGCCGCCGCAGACAAGAAAGCTGCTGAGGATCGTGAAGCTCTGGCGCGTGCCAATGCGGCTGCGGAAAGCCAGCGACGTGCAGAAGCGGAAAACGCGCGCCAGCAGGCTGAAGTCGCCAAGGCTGAAGCGCTGCGCATGAAGCAGGAAGCGGAAAAAGCCCGCCAGGAAGCGGAGAAAGCTCGTGGTGATGCGGAGAAAGCCCGTGGTGAAGCTGAGGTCGCAAAGGCGCAGGCAATCGCGCAGCAACAGCAGCTTGCCATTGAAGCCGACAAAGCGCACAAAGCTGCCGACGAAGCGGACCGTCTGCGCGCCCAGGCGGAAAAAGAAAAGCTTGATCTGCGCGCACAGCTTCTGGCCCAGCTCAATGCTGTTCTTTCCACGCGTGATACCGCGCGCGGATTGATTGCCAATATGTCGGACGTGCTTTTCAAGACCGGTTCCTTTGAGCTTTTACCGGGAGCGCGCGAACGTCTGGCTAAAATTTCAGGCATTGTTCTGGCGCATCCTGGATTGCATCTGGAAGTTGAAGGTCACACGGATGCCGTCGGCGGCGACGATTACAACCAGCAACTCTCAGAGAAGCGTGCTGACGCTGTTCGCAACTACCTTGTCCAGCAGGGAATTCCTGACAGTTCCATTGTTTCCCGCGGACTCGGCAAAACCACTCCTGTCGCCGGCAATGACACGGCTGAAGGACGTCAACAGAATCGTCGCGTGGAACTCGTTCTCAGTGGCGACGCGATTGGCACCAGCAAATCAGCGGCAATGCATTCGCCGGACATGCCGCGTTAAAAGTTTCCGGGAAAAACGCAGGTAAAAGGGACCTCAGGGCTTCCGGGCTTCTGTTCGAGAGGCCAAGAGGTCCTTTTTTGTTCTTAGATTGCGGCGGGCGGAATGTCATCATTCCGCAGGATACGTCTCACTGAGCTGAGCAGATCTTCACGCGAATCGCCTGTAACGAAGCAATCGCCGTCGATATCAGGGCGAATGCGTCCCATTTGCAGGATAGGTGCGCTGGGCAGGAAATGACGCACAGTCAGCCCGATGGCTTTCTTCATTCTCGGTTCAACCGCGTCAGCCACAAGAATTATGTCGAATGCCTGGGCATGGCATGCTGTTTCAACGTCTTTCAAACTGACGGCAGGGCTCACTCTATAACCGGCTCGCTCCAGCCAATCCAAACGGAGTCTTAGCGCGGCTTCAGTGGCTACTACCAACAGGAGGGAGGCTGCTGGAGTTGGGTCCATCTCAGATTCGTTTCCTATTACCAAGGGAGTGTACGGATTCTAATTGATCATGGCCATTGGTACATATACATAATTGTACCCGTTCTTTATCAACTACTTAAAAGACTGGCGAGCAGCTGATTATTAAGAATTCCAATAATCCATTTTAATCTAACACGCCTGCCCTCTTAAGAATATCCCCTTCCTCCCAACTCATTCTTTTACGATTTTCGCTGCATCGGGAAAAGTACCCGGGATTGGTTCGTTCGTAATCACCCAATCTTTTGCTCTTCAGGTAAGCTACTAAGTCACGGTAAGGACCAACTCCCCAATGGCCACTTCACCCACAGCATCCGCTTACACGCAGAAGACAATTCTTCAGCACAAACCTTTTCGCACGCTCTGGCTGGCCCAGTTCGTCAGCATCTTTGGCGACTTCCTGGCCCTCTTCGGCGTCATCAGCCTGATCACCTTCAAGCTGCACGGAACTGCCGTGCAGGTCACGGCCGTGACCATTGCTTATGTGCTGCCGCTGGCCATCATCAGCCCCATCGCCGGCGTTTTTGTTGACCACTGGAACGTCAAGCGCGTCATGATCGCCAGTGACATTATTCGTGCCGTGCTCATCACCCTGCTGGTCTTCGTCACCGACGTTGGCCAGATCTGCGTGATCTTCGCCATCCTCAGCACCGTATCCAGCTTTTTCGCTCCTGCACAATCGGTGACCACACGCACCATTGTTCCTCTGGATAGCATGCTCGCCGCCCAGACCATGATGATGCAGGCGTTTTACGTCGTGCGGCTGCTCTCGCCCTTCGCTGCCGGAACCCTCATCCTGTTCCTGGGCGAAAAAATCTGTTTCTATATCGATACCTTCAGCTTCCTGTTTTCGGCCTTCATGATTTCCAGCCTGGTCATCCTGCGACCGCAGCGCCAGACGGGCGACAAAACGCTCAGCTCACTCAGCCAGGATTTTCTCGAAGGCAATCGTTTCATCTTCACCCACACCGGCCTTACGTTCGTCTTTGTGGCGATGGGTGTTGCCATGTTCGTGCTCAGCTCCTTCAGCCCGCTCATGTCCATCTATATTCGTGATTCACTCCAGCCTGCTGCTTTCCTGTTGCGTATTCTGGGCAAAAATGCCGGAGAATTTATCTTCGGTTTCATTAGTTCCATGGTCGGTATCGGACTCATCACCGGTGCGCAACTGGTTCCCAAACTTACCCGGCTTTCCCGCGTACAGGTGGTCCTCGGCGGACTGCTGGGGCTGGGATTGTCGGCGGCCATGCTCGGCGCCATCCGCCTCACGGCCTTCGCGGCCATCAGCACCTTTCTCATGGGCTTTGCCATCTCGTTTGTGCTCATTCCGGCCCAGACCATGTCCCAGCAGGAAACTCCACCACCGCTCATGGGACGCGTCAGCAGCACCTTTATGTCACTCATCTCGCTGTCCCAGGTGCTGGGACTGCTGCTCTCGGGATACATGGCAAACATCATGGGCATCCGTACGCTGTTTCTCACCTGCGGCGGAGGATTGATCCTGATCGCCGCAGGAGCGTACTTCGCCATGCGCGGCCGGACCATTGAGAGCAGAAGGGCAGTGGCGTAAAACCAACCGTCATCCCGACGACCGTAAAGCGACCGCGCGTTGCCGGCGACCCCAACCAAAAGCAACCGTCATCCTGAACGATTTTTCCCCGGATTTGTCATCCCGAGCGCAGTCGAGGGATCTATGCATTTTGTTTTTCTCCGTGTCTCCGCGCCTCCGTGGCAGATGTTAGCTTTTGATCTTCCGATCTCGGCGATGACGCGCGATGTCGGCGATCTCGGCGATAGATGTGGTGCTTGCCCTTTCCGATCACCAGATCATCCGATCACAGATCACCAGATTTCCTGCTTTTCTCCGCGTCTCCGTGGTGAAAAGTTTTTCGCCCTACCCCGGGCCCCTTCATCCCAAGATCTAAAGGACTTACAGCCCCGATCCCAAGCGATGATCGCCTGCCCCGTTGGCCACATGCACGTCGTTGTTCTCCTTTGTGTTCCTCCGTGTCCTTTGTGGTTGAAGGGTTTTGCTTTCTGATCCGCGCTCATCCGCGTTGATCCGCGGTAAGGTTTTATCAGTGTCATCTGTGTTAATCAGTGGTAAGACGTGCTTTCCGATGACGCGCGATGTCGGCGATGACGGCGATTCCCTCATCTCCGTCACCACTTCCTTCTTGCTATCCGTAAATGTCGTGTGTTTGAGATTGCTCGATGCCATCTGGAGGGAGTAAAGCAACAACCCGGCTTTCTTCTCGCTGATCTCGTCGTCAATCAGCGCTTTCTGCACCCGCATGATTGCCATCTGGACAGCGTTGGCATCTTCCAGAGCCGGTAACTCGAGCCTGCTCGACCTCACCGCCAGCATCCGCTCATGGGCGTAACAATACCGGTAGCCCTTCATCTGCGGGCTGCCGCACACTGTCCCATCCTCGCGTACCTTCTCGCACCTGGGGGCCCCGGCGGCCCGCTCCAGGTTCAGCCGCAGCTTCAGATAAAGGTCATGCTCTCGTGCCTGCGCATTCTTCAGCTCATAATGCACTTCCGGATGCTGCTCTATAAACTCCTGGCACGCCGTGAACGCGTCGCTTACCTCATTAATCCGCCGCTGGATCTCGTCCTGCGTGCGCCCACGTTCCGCTGCCTGCTGTTTTAGATACTCTCCGTATTCCTCATAGTTCAGTTCTTTTCCATTAACCATCCAACCCACGTGCTACCTTCACTTTTCTCAGCCCAGAGTTAAGATGAAAGATTAAGTTGAAGTAGTGGGCCAGCTTGAAAAGCTGGTCCAGTAGTTGTATCAGCGTCTAGCGGTTCGCGCGCGAATCGCGTGCCTTTAGGCAGACGTTCATCGCGCAGCGATGA
>Ga0209863_10000045_pt1 | contig 70192 bp, 64 predicted proteins | sample OrgsoiDNA2013046_FD_185796 | JGI IMG/M metagenome (GOLD analysis project Ga0209863, IMG submission 185796) | Permafrost soil microbial communities from the Arctic, to analyse light accelerated degradation of dissolved organic matter (DOM) -... | ecosystem: Environmental > Terrestrial > Soil >...
GAACTGCTGTAGAAGCTTTTGCAGAGCTCTGCCTAACCGCTCGGCCACGGAACCTTTTGAGATGGGCAAAAGTAGTATATTCGGACTAATTTGCCTAACGGATCCAGATAAATGCAACGCATAGAAGAAAGCGAACTGATCATCAATTCCAGAGGTGCCATTTATCATCTCGACCTCCGGCCGGATGAACTGGCTCATAAAATATTTTTGGTTGGAGATCCCGGACGGGTGCCTGTGGTAAGTAAATACTTCGACCGCATTGAAATCAAGCAGCAGCATCGGGAATTCATTTCACATACCGGCCTGATCGGATCGGAAAGATATTCAGTTATTTCAACCGGCATAGGAACAGATAATATAGATATTGTGATGAATGAGCTGGATGCACTGGTTAACATTGATTTTTCCACGCGAACAATCAAACCGAAACTGACTCAATTGCAAATAATCCGGCTGGGTACATCCGGATCCCTGCAAAGGGAAATTCCTGTAGATTCATTTGTGGCATCTACGCATGGGTTAGGTATCGACAATCTCCTGAATTATTACAGGATGGAACCCAGGGGAGCTGAGCAGGAAATCCTTCAGGCTTTCATTACGCATACCCAGTTAAATCAACAGTTCGCAAATCCGGCCATTGCTTCAGCCTCAGGTTTCTTATTAAAGCATTTTACGGATGGATATCACACTGGAATCACGATCACCTGTCCGGGTTTTTACGGCCCCCAAGGCAGAATTCTAAGACTCGGTTTAAAACATCCTGATCTGATAGAGAGGCTTACCAGTTTTAACTTTGGCCCTTACTGGATCAGCAATTTTGAAATGGAAACCTCGGCCATTTACGGATTGGGGAGTATGTTGGGTCATCAATGCCTGAGCCTAAACGTGATTGTTGCCAACCGGATCAGTAAAACCTTTTCAACCAATGGATTGTTAGCAATTGAGCGTATGATTGAGAAATCGATCCAGATCCTACGTTCTATACCGCATTAAAATTATCTTTGCACCTCATGATTATTCCATTTTTTAAGTACCAGGGAACAGGTAATGACTTTATCCTGGTCGACAACCGCAGTAAAGCCTATTCAAATTTATCCAAGGAAGAAATCGAAAGAATTTGTGACCGCCGGTTTTGTATCGGAGCCGACGGGCTCATGATGCTTAACCAGAAAGAAGGATACGATTTCGAAATGAAATATTATAATTCTGACGGCAAGCCAGGATCTTTATGTGGCAATGGCGGTCGTTGTATCGTACGATTTGCTTATGATCTTGGCATTCATAAAGAATCCTATCATTTTTTAGCAAGCGACGGAGAGCATGAAGCGGAAATTGAAACCGGTTCAAATATTGTCAACCTGAAGATGAAAGACGTACCCGGATATAAGGAGGAAGACGGGCATTATATCGTGGATACCGGTTCTCCTCACTATATCAAATTTGTGGAAGATGTAATGGACCTGGACGTAGTAAAAGAAGGAACTGAAATCAGGTATAGTGAACTTTTTGCAAAAGAAGGTATCAATGTAAATTTTGTGCAGAATAAGGGGGAAGATCAGATCATTGTCAGAACTTATGAGCGGGGGGTAGAAGATGAAACATTTTCATGCGGCACCGGCGTTACAGCCAGCGCCCTCGTGTGCCACCACAATGATGTAGGATATAACGATGTCAATGTGGAAACAAAAGGAGGCTGGCTGGTAGTAAAGTACGACCGGACTTATGAAAATAAATATACAAATATCTGGCTCTGCGGGCCTGCTGAAAAGTCGTTCGAAGGTAAAGTGAATGTGAAACTTTAAATTCCAAAACTTGAAATTTGCACCTTATCTCGGTATCGCAGCTGCTTTACTATTAATAGTATTTTGTTTTATTCCCTGGGCTTACTATCCTGACCTCCAACAAAATTTTACCGGATTTTACTCCAAAGGTAATAATTACGGCAAACCGGGCATCGCATTTATTTTCCTTTCCATTTGTTCTATTATCTTTTTTCTCATCGCGAGATTATGGGCCAAACGGGCAAACCAATTTACTGCAGTTTTGATTCTCGCATACGCATTGAAAACTTATTTACTTTTTTCATCCTCTTATAATACGTACACTCCTGAAGTTAAAATCGGACTTATCGGAGTGCTGGTATTTTCAATCCTGATTCTCATCTGTAGTCTATTTTCCAAGGCAGAGATCAAGTACGAAAATTAATTTTCACCAGTTGACAATTAATAATTGACAATTAACAATTTTTAAAAGTGTCCCTGAATTAGCCTCGCAATGGCAAAAGCACAACCTGCCGCAATCGCCCCGATCATCATTACACGAATGGCGCCACTGATTCTATTAACGCCGGTGAATTTACTTTTGTAATAACCGAAAATAAATAAACAGACCAGGGTAATGACTGAAGAAATTTTCAGACCCTCGATTCCATTGGAAGCAAAAAAATAAGGGCTCAACGGAATCAGCCCGCCCACGATATAAGAAAAACCAATATTGAAAGCACTTTTACTCGCCCGTTTAGGATCGGGTTTTTCCAATCCAAGTTCATACTTCATCATCAACTCCACCCATTTTTCTTTATCCTTACTCACTTCTTCCACCGCCTGGTTCTGAATTTCATTACTCAAACCCAGCGAAGAGAAAAAAGTTTTGAGTTCCTGTTTTTCAATTTCCGGAACTGTTTCAACTTCTTCGTATTCTCTCTTCATCTCCGAATTATAGTGATCTACTTCTGTTTTCCCAGCCAGATAGCCACCAAGACCCATTGCTATGGATCCTGCTGCAATTTCTGCCAGTCCCGCAATAATGATGAGACTAGTACTGGAAACAGCGCCACTCAGCCCCGCTGCCAGTGCAAATGGAACAGTGAGCCCGTCAGACATACCAATCACAATATCCCGAAGTGTTTCCGCGCTGACCATATGTTCCTCCCGGTGTACTCTGCCTTTGCTGGTTACAGGAAGATCAACATTTTCAGGATTCATTATGACATGTTTACTAGTAAGGTAAAGAATTTTTATTCTTATCTGAGGACTGCCAGACTGTCCTCAATGATTTCTAAGCATTCATCTACCTGTGTTTTATTGATCGATAACGGCGGTGCAAACCTGATTTTATTGCCATGTGTGGGTTTAGCGAGCAATCCGTTTTCTTTTAATTCCATGCAAAGTTCCCAGGCAGCTTCTGGCCGGGTTTGATGGATCACCACAGCGTTCAGCAGGCCTTTTCCCCGGATTTTTTCGATAAACGGAGATTGTATGGATTCGAGTCCTTTTCTGAAATAATTCCCCATTAAAAAGGCGTTTTCAGTCATGTTTTCTTCTTTCAAAACCGTCAAAGCGGTTATGGCAACCGCTGAAGCCAGGGGATTGCCTCCATAGGTTGATCCGTGTTCTCCTGGTTTTATCGTAAGCATGATATCATCGTCTGCCAGCACGGCCGAAACAGGTAATACCCCGCCACTGAGCGCCTTTCCCAGTATCAGTATATCAGGCCGGACATTTTCATATTCACAGGCAAGCATCTTACCGGTTCTTCCCAGCCCCGTTTGAATTTCATCCCCGATGAATAAAACATTTGCCTGCTTACAATATTCATATGCCTTACTCAGATATCCTTCGTCGGGAACCACTACACCGGCCTCGCCCTGAATAGGTTCCATTAGAATTGCGGCAACTTCTTCATTTTGCAAGGCTTTTTTCAGAGCCTCCAGGTCGTTGTATGGAATCAGGTCGAAGCCTGGCATAAAAGGTCCGAATCCTTTATAAGAACCCGGATCGCTGCTGAACGAAATAACCGTACTTGTACGGCCATGGAAGTTATCTTCAAAAACGATTATACGGGCCTTATTTTCCTGGATTCCTTTCACTTCGTAACCCCAACGCCTGGCGAGTTTGATCGAAGTTTCCACTGCCTCCACGCCGGTATTCATCGGCAAAACTTTATTGTATCCAAAATATCCGGTGATAAGCTGCGCGTATTCAGCAAACTGATCATTATGAAAGGCACGCGAAGTGAGTGTTAGCTTTTGTGCCTGGAGAATCAGGCTGGCAATAATTTTGGGGTGACAATGACCCTGGTTCAAAGCGGAATAACCACTTAAAAAGTCATAATATTTTTTACCATCAACATCCCACACGTAAACGCCCTGCCCCCGGGAAAGAACAACTGGCAAAGGATGATAATTATGAGCGCCGAACTGATTTTCCAGTTCGAGAAAAGAATCTGTGTTATGAGAATCTATTGTTGTCATTTGCATAAAAGTAAAAATTAATAAGAAAAAGAATATGGAGTAAAACGCCTAATGCCTGACTCTTCAGTGATTTAGCAAATCGAGATTGCCGGAGAGAAATGATATTGCAGGTAGCTGTATAATAGCTTGCAATATACTAAATAAGCTTAAAGCCTAAAGCTTAACGCCCAAAACTTTCAAATTTGAATTTCTAAAATTTAATGGTAGCCATAGTCATCTTATAAATGACTGGGTGGCATTTTCCACTTCGATCTTTCGGAATGCTGATTTATTAAAAATGCCATAGAGGGTGGACCCGCTACCGGTCATGGAGGCATAAAGTGCACCGGAATCATACAACTGATTTTTTATTTTTTGAAGTTGGGGATAGGCATCAAAAACCGGCTGTTCAAAATCATTGTGTAAGGTTTTTACCCAGTTTTGAATGGGTTCTTGTATGCATTCCCTTAAATCATATTTCGGAGAAGTAGCCTTTATTTTTGAAAAGGCCCAGGCGGAGTTTATATGCGTTTCCGGATGAACCAGAAGGAAAGAATATGCAGTAAGATTAAGTGCAACCTTTTCCAGGATTTCGCCTCTGCCGCTTGCAAAGGCGGCTGCAGACTGCATAAAAAAAGGGCAATCACTGCCTAGTTCCAAAGCGAAAGCCAACAATTGGCCGGATGGAATATCAAGACCAAAAAACCGGTCGATTAATTGAATCATTTTCGCCGCATCCGAAGAGCCGCCTCCCATACCTGCGCCTATGGGAATTGCCTTATGCAAGTGGATTTCAAGAGCTGAAATTTGCGGATATTTTTTTTTAATCAGGTTATACGCGCGTAAAACCAGGTTATCCGCTTCATTATCAGGTACCTTTAATCCTGTTGAAATGAAACGGTCTTCTGCCGAAGAAACCATTTCAATTACATCATGAAGGGGAAGAGGATAGAAAATGGTTTCCAGGTTGTGAAAACCGTCTGGTCGTTTTGAAACGATTGAAAGTCCCAGGTTTAATTTCGCGTGGGGAAAACCGATCATCCGTTTCGCCCTTTTTTGCGACTATTGATTTCATCCCGGATTTTGATGGCCCGGATATAATCCTCCTGCTCCAGCACTTCGGAAAGCAGACTGTTAAGATCTTCGAGAGAAAGTCCACCAAGATCTTCTTTTGATCCACTCTCCATAGTGACGGTTTCCTTGGGCTGTTTTTTCTTGCCGGCACTATCTTCCATCAAGATTCCGGCGCTTTCAATGATATTTTCATAAGTATAAATCGGACAACCAAAACGTACAGCCAGTGCCAGTGCGTCTGAGGTCCTGGAGTCAATTTCCACGGTATCATGTTCACTGACGCAGATCAGTTTTGAATAAAAAATGCCTTCCTGTAAATCAGAAATGATAATTTCCTGGAGATCGATTGAAAAAGCGGTCATGAAATTCTTCATCAGGTCGTGCGTGAGGGGTCGGCTGGGATGCATTTTTTCCAATGCTACCGCAATAGCCTGTGCTTCAAATCCACCTATTACGATGGGCAAGCGCCGGAGGCCATTGATTTCACCCAGAACCACCGCATAAGAATGCGTTTGCGTAATGCTGTGCGATAAGGCCACAATTTCCAGTTCGATTTTCTTCATAAAACGGATCTGCCTTGCGGGCTATCTTGAAAAGTCTTTAGTTAAAAGGGCAAATATAAAAAACTAATCCCTTTAAAAATGGATTAACCGCTTAGCTCACGCCCTTGAGTTTTTTTACCGCCTGAATTAACTTCGGCAGAACTTCAAAAGCATCACCGACAATACCATAATCCGCCGATTTAAAAAAGGGTGCTTCCGGGTCTTTGTTGATGACTACAATCACTTTACTGCGGTTTACACCCGCCAGATGTTGAATAGCCCCGGAAATACCAATTGCTATATAGAGGTTAGGAGCGATGGCAATACCGGTTTGTCCGACATGCTCGTGATGCGGTCTCCAGCCTGCATCAGCTACAGGGCGACTACAGGCTGTTGCTGCATGAAGGAGTTTTGCCAGCTCTTCAATAGGACCCCAGTTTTCCGGCCCCTTCATACCCCTCCCGCCACTTACAACTATCTCCGCTTCCGTGAGAGGTATTTCTCCGGAAGCTTTTGAGATCGATTTGATGGTCATTCCGGTCGGATTCACCTGTACATTCTCCTGGACAATGACTGCAGAACCCGTTCCGGTTACCACTGGATAAACATTGGGATTGAGCGAAATAATTTTTATGGGTGTCTTAATGGATACTGTACAAAATGCCTTTCCTGAAAAAACATTTTTTTTCACCAGGAAACCATCCTTTGTATCCGGCAAAGCGGTAGCACCAGTAACCAGTCCGGCTTTTAAACGGGCAGAGAGACCCGGAGCAATAGCCCTTCCGGTATTGGTATGTGATAGAACAATTACAGTTGCACCGGTGGATTCAGATATCGCAGCTACGATACGTATATATTGTTCCGCCTCCAGCTGATTCAGAGATTCCTGGCTTACCTGATGAATTTTTTGAACACCATATTTGCCCAGGGATGCCAGTTCCTCAGAAACAGTACCTAATAGAACGCCTTCGGCAGAAACGTTGATTTGTTTTGCCAACGCTGCGCCGTATGAAAGTGCTTCCAGGGAGGTCTTTTTTATCAGACCTTCCGAATGATCAATGAAAATGAGAACCGACATAACTTAAAATTTGTGGATTAATTCTCAAATTATTTTCGCTTCTTCGTGTAATAAACGTATCAGCTCTTCCGGGTTATCAGCGGCCACCATCTTTACTCCTTTTTTGGAAGGCGGTAACTCAAATGAAACGGTTTCGGTTAATGGTTCCACAGTAAGCGGTTCAACAACTTTTAAGGGTTTACTACGGGCACCCATAATTCCCTTCATATTCGGAATGCGCTGCTCTGCCATTCCTTTCTGGCATCCGATCACCAGGGGGAGTTTCATTTCAATGGTTTCTTCGCCACCTTCCATCTCACGTACCAGGGTAGCCGAATTTCCTGCTAGTTCCAGCTTCGCCGCCAGTGAAATAAAAGGTATGTCCAGCAGCCCCGCTATCATGCCTCCTACAGATGCACCATTGAAGTCAATGGTTTCCTTTCCGGTAAGGACCAAATCATATCCTCCTTCCCTCGCAACAGCTGCGATCTGCGATGCCACAAAAAAACTATCTGTGGGCTCGGCATTGATCCGGATGGCTTCATCACCACCCAGTGCCAGGGCTTTACGGATCACTACATCGCAATCGGGTCCACCAACCATTACCAGATGCAATATAGCTGCCGGATCTTTTTCTTTGATCTCTATGGCACGAACAAGGGCATACCATTCGTCGTATGGGTTCAGTATCCACTGAACACCGTCAGTTACAAATTTCCGGTTGTTATCCGTGAAGGCTATTTTTGCCGTCGTATCGGGTGTTTTACTTAAGCAGACTAAAATCTTCATGATATGACTTAAGAATTAAAGTTGTTTATGCAACTATACAAAGGTATGTGTTGCGAAGGCAAGATTATGATAAAAAAAACGAAAAATAATCTACAGAATGGAGAAAATAGAAAAGCTGAAAACTTTCTTAAAAAGTTCTCCGGAAGATCCCTTTTTAAATCATGCTCTGGCGCTCGAATATATCAAACTGGGTAATGAGTCCGGTGCCAGAATACTTTTCTTAGAGATCCTTGAACGGGATCCTGCCTATATTGGATCTTATTATCATCTCGCACGATTATTGGAACGGTCAGGTGAGATTGAAAATGCAAAAACCTGGTATGAAAAGGGCATGATCGCTGCACAGCAAGCGGGAGACAGCCATGCATACAATGAATTACAGGCTGCCTACGAAGACCTTAATGATTGATTATGAAAAATCTGATAGATGAATTTCAGGAATCCCTGAAGCAGCTTGGTGTTTCAAGAAAAAGCCGATTGCTACTTGCCGTAAGTGGCGGCCTTGACTCGGTTGTCCTTACTGATCTATGCGCGAATTCAGGTTTGGATTTCGCCATTGCTCATGCAAATTTCCAGCTGAGGGGAGCAGAGAGTGACAGGGATGAAGCCTTCGTTCGCCAATTGGCAATACAATTAAATAAACCTTTTCTTACTAAAAAGTTTGACACTGTCAGATTCGCTGAAATTGAAAAGCTCTCTATACAAGTTGCTGCCCGCAACCTGCGGTATGAATGGTTCAGAACATTAATCGGGAACGAACCGGAATCGTTTACATTCCTTTTAACGGCTCACCACCTGGCTGATAATGTTGAAACCATGCTCATGAATTTTTTCAGGGGAACTGGTATTTCCGGATTAACAGGTATGCCGGAAAAAAACAAATACCTGATCCGGCCACTTTTGAGAATTTCCGGGAGTCGGTTGAAGGATTTTGCAGTCTCACAAAATCTGGCATGGGTTATTGACAGTTCGAATGCCACCGATGACTATACAAGGAATTTTTTTCGCAACCAGCTGATTCCTTCCATGGAGCCTATTTTCCCCGATCTTCATTCAAATCTGGAGAAAAACCTGCATCGATTTTCAGAAGTCGAAAACTTATATCAACAGGCGATACAAATACATAAGAAAAAACTAATGCAGTCGAGCGGCTCTGAAATCCATATCCCCATCCTGCTGTTGAAGAAGGCTGATCCGGTTAAAACGATCATTTATGAAATGATAAAGGACTATCATTTTACTCCCCTGCAAGCGGAGGAAGTAATTCACCTGATGGATAGTATGAATGGAAAATACATATGCAGTTCATCCCATCGTATCATTAAGAACAGGCGGTGGTTGATTATTGCGCTACTGGAAGATCCATCCAGTGCTCACATATCTATTGACAAAAATGAATCCGCAGTGAATTATCCGGAAGGCAGGATTCATATCCGGGAACTGGCTTCGGAAAGTACAGGTAAGTTCTCTGCAACTCCAGGCACTGAAGTACTTGATGCCGGGGAAATTCAATATCCCTTACTTCTCAGGAAATGGAAAGCCGGGGATTATTTCTATCCTTTGGGCATGAAGAAAAAAAAGAAACTGGCCCGCTTTTTTATTGATCAGAAATTGTCCAAAACGGCAAAGGAAAAAGTTTGGGTTCTTGCAACGGATAAACAGATTATCTGGGTTGTCGGTCTGCGTATAGATAACAGGTTTCGTACCAAGGATTCGACTGCGAAAATATTGGTGCTTCGGAACGAGCCAATAAATATTTGACTGGAATAATATGACTCCGGTGGACCTAAAAACGGGGATGTATTAGTTCATTCCAAAAGATCTCCACCACTTCCGGCCTGACTATAATAGTAAACAATACGCCAAACAAAGCTCCATAAAAATGCGCATCGTGATTCACGTTGTCTCCGCCTTTTCTGGACATATACGCAGAATAGAAAAGGAATAACCCCCCATATATAATAGCTGGCACCGGAAAAACCAAAACGAGAATTTTTTGCCAGGGTCTCAAGAGAATAAAGGCAAAGAGTACGGCAGACACAGCTCCTGAAGCACCCAGACTCCGGTAATTATAATCATTTCTGTGTTTGAGATATGTCGGGATATTCGAAACGATCAACGCGCCAATATAAAGGGCCAGGTAGTACCATTTCTGCAAACCCAGCTGACCCTGGTAATAAGCTTCCATGACAGTTCCAAAAAAGTATAGCGTAAGCATATTAAAAATAAGATGCATGTAGTCAGCATGAATCAGTCCGCAGGTAATAAAACGATAATACTGATGTTTTTTACTGATTGCCGGAGGCCAGAATATCAGTTCGTCGACAACTTTACCATTTTTGAATCCGGTTAAGGTTATAACGCAGGTTATAATAATAATGGATAGCGTAATGTCGAACATGAGAAAAGTAAAGGGCCTTAAAGATATACTTTAATTGCAGAATTCAAAATAGGCTAATCGTGATGATATTTCTCATTGCGGCCTATGCTGCAGGCTCTGTAAACCTGTTCAGCCAATATGAGACGCGCCAGTTGATGTGGAAAAGTAAGCGGAGATAGCGACCAAATAAATTTTGACTTTTTTATCAGGGATTCTTCCAATCCGTACGCACCACCAATCAAAAAGACAAGTCTTTTAACGCTCTCATTCCCCCGATCCTGTATAAAACTGGCCAGCTTTCGGGAGCTGAGTAATTTTCCATTTTCATCCAGGGAAACGAGCCAGTCATCCGGTTTAAGCGAAGCCAAAATCAATTCAGCTTCTTCCTGTTTAAGTTTTTGGCCGGGTAATGAACCGGTATTTTTTTTCTGGCTGAACAACCGCCATTCGATCGGATAATAATTTTCAATTCGTTTAGTAAAATCTTTTACTCCCTCCGCAACATAGGATTCATTTGTTTTGCCAATTGCCCAGAATTCAATTTTCATTCCCAAAAATAAACAGTTATAGAGAGGGATTCTTTAATATCCCTCCATTTTTATCTATTTTGTAAGTTTCCAATCATAGTTCATGAAAAACATAAGCAGTTTTGGCCAGATTCTGATCATTACAACTATTTTCATCGTCTCCCGGATGATCGCTTTTTCGTTTGGACTTCATCTCAATATCCGCGCGCTCTCTTCATACTGGCAATACCTGGACCTGTATACCCTAAAACAGCATTTACTTACTGGAGTCTGGTACGATCATGCCCAGCCACCCATATTTAATCTTTTCCTAGGATTGATTTTGAAAATCGGCGGCATTCACAGCACTCTAATATTTACATTTTTACTGAAGCTCATCTCCCTGATAAATGCCATTTTATTATTTATCATCACAAAAAAAACAGTACTGACGGAATTTATCCCCTTGCTGATCGCACTCATTTATATCCTGAGTCCGGCCACCCTTGTTTTTGAAAACGAGCTCTTTTATACTACTTTTATTTCCCTTTTGCTGTTGATCTCAGTATTTAATCTGGTTCTTTTAGTGGAATCTGGCAATAAATGGAATGTATTCGGAGTAATATTCCCGCTGACGCTGCTTTGCATGACCCGCAGCGTTTATCATATTTTCTGGTTATTTCTCGTCACAGCAACACTCATATTTTATTTCAGGAAGAAACCAATTATCAAAACCCTTGTCGCGGCGTCGCTGGCAGGAATCATCCTGGTCGGCGGCTGGTATGTAAAAAATAAAATAATCTTTGGAAAATTCACCAATTCCAGCTGGTTGGGGATGAATATGGCACGCAATGTTTTTCATGACAATAATGTGAAAGATTCCAGTCTGATTGAAGCTTATGAACCGTTTTCAAAAATCAGCGTTTATCGAAAATTCATAGATCCCCAATTTGAAAATCGTTACCTGGGACTCAACGACCGCGACTTATTGAGGGAAATGAAAAATGACAGTTTTATCAATATAACGGAAGTGAGCTACATACCGGTTTCGGATTTGTATCAAAAAGCGAGCGTGGAATATATCAGGAGACATCCAGGTGCCTATGCGAAAAATGTTTTGCAATCTTCAATCCTGTATTTTACACCAGCGACCATTTATTCTTTGGCTCTTGAACAAACTGCCAAAATAGAAACCTACGACCTGTTATATTCTTTTAACCTTACCCATTTTTCCAAAAGCAAACTGCAACGAAGGGTTTTATTAACGATTTCTGCTTTACCAAAGCTGGTAGTTTATTTGTTTGTGTTTTTTTACTTTATACGGATTTGTTTACGAACCGGCTCTATTACTATTTGGAACCTGTTTATCTTGCTAACAATCATATATGTCTTCGGTATCAGCTCCTTTTTTGAACACTATGAAAACATGCGTTTCCGGTTTGAAACAGAGCCGATTTTTTTAATTCTGGTAGCACAGACTCTTGGTTTTTTGACTTACGGACAGGGGAACCAACCAAAACATTGAGTGCATGACGCTGATCGTTAAAAGCGTCCCTGGATAACCCTTTATAAATCCATGTATTTTTATTGTTTAAAATGAATCAGCTTCCCGGTATGCCGATATCAGTGCATCTTCTCCTTCTTTTCCCGGAATAGAATTTCCATGTTCCATACCCAGTATACCTTTGTACTTCTTAGCATAGAGATGCCGGAAGATATTTTTATAATTGACTTCTCCGGTACCCGGTTCGTTTCTTCCCGGATTATCTCCGATTTGATAATAAGCAATTTCCTCATAACCCCGGTCGATTCCTTTGATCAAATCTCCCTCATTTCTCTGCATATGATAGATGTCAAATAAAATTTTACAACTCTGATTATTTACCGCTTTACAAATTGAATAAGCCTGGGAAGAATGACGAAGAAATAGATCAGGTGTATCGCTGAGGGGTTCAAGTACCATGACAATCTGATGAGGCGCCAGAATGTCTGCAGCTGGTTTCAACGCTTCGATTACGTTGACTGTCTGATAATCAAATGGAATCGACCGGTCATAGTTTCCAGGAACAACCGTTATCAATTTGCCTGTACATCTTTTTGAAACATCAATCGCTTCCTTCGTGAATTTTATAAATTTGTCTCTCCATTCGTTATTTCCCGAGCACAAAGAAGTATTTACCGGCCAATGGTCGAATGCATTTACAAATACTCCCATTTGCATATTTAGTTTCGTAAGCTGATTCCCGATCTTTTCCTGTTCCTGGGGTGTACGATCCATCATACCATTGTCTTCAATTGCACGAAAACCCCTGTCATACCCATAGCTTATCTGATCTATAAAATCATTTCCGGCACTGGATTTAAACATACCATGGTGAAAGGCATAATTCAGGCGGAAGGGCTTGTCTGTTTCCCCTTCCTTATTTAGATTATTGGTAAGCAACCGGGAAGGCAGAAACCAGGCACAGCTGGCAACGGCGCCCTGTTTAACAAAATTTCTTCTTCTCATATGGAAAATTTAAATTATGTATTTAACTAACGCGAGTTCGCCAGGAGGCGTTTTTCCTCCCGAGAAGCATAAAGCCTTAAGCCCTGAATCCTCTTAGAAATTCAACGATCTTCATTCTTTTCTTTCCTTCGAGTTGCAGTTCTTCCAAATAAACATAACCGCCGGCAACCGTAAACCTTAAAAAGGTTTTGCCATCTGTCTCCATTAAACCGGGTAATTTATGGTGCTCATTTTTTTCAGGTTTCGAACGAAATATCTTAACTGCCTTCTCTTTAAGTGACGTAAAGGCGCCTGGAAAAGGCGAGAGACCTCGAATCTGATTATGAATCTGCGAAATGCTGTGTGACCAGTCAATTTCACAATCAGCGGGGAAAATTTTTGGCGCTGTTTTTAAAACGGATGGATCCAGGGCTTCCTGCGGTTTTTCCCTGAGTGTTCCGTCCATCAATCCACGAATAGTCTTTACTACCAGGGCGGCACCGATTTCTTTCATGCGATCGTGTAATTCACCAGCCGTTTCGTCGGGGCCGATGGAAATTTCTTCCATCAATAAAATATTCCCCGTGTCGATCTCCTGCTGCAATCTGAAAGTAGTTACTCCGGTTTTCGATTCACCATTCATAATGACGCGGTTAATCGGCGCTGCCCCGCGATACTGGGGTAGGAGGGAGCCATGCAAATTAATGGTTCCAAGAGGAGGCATTGCCCAAACGACTTCGGGTAACATGCGAAATGCGACCACTATCTGAACATCGGCATGAAAAGATTTCAATTCTTCAAGGAAAACAGAATCCTTCAGCTTGACGGGCTGTAAAACCGGAATATTATTTTTAATCGCGTAATGCTTTATTGCGGATTCGGAAAGTTTGAGACCCCTGCCAGCCGGCTTGTCCGGTGTTGTCACAACAGCGACCACACGAAATTCATTTTCCACCAGCGCTTGAAGGCTTGCAACAGCGAAATCCGGTGTACCCAGGAATATAATATTGGGATTTGACTTCATTTTTTCAGTCTTACCGCGGAACGCCCTACGCTGTATACATAAAGCTTAACGCATTTTAATTAAGAGTTCAACAAAATAACATCTAATAATTAACAATTTAAAAGAGAAGGAAATTTACATTAAACAGATAGTAATTAACTTTGCTGTTCCGTTTGGCGCCAGGCGTTCAGCGTTTAACGTTCAGCCTATCAAATCTTTTAATAACAAAAACTTTTTTATGGCCGTTCAATCCGGTGACACCATTAAAATTCATTACCACGGAAGACTATCTGATGGTACCACTTTTGATTCCTCTGCTGGTCGTTCGCCCCTGGAATTTACTGTAGGCAGCGGTTCAGTAATAAAAGGATTTGACGACGGTGTTCAGGGGATGTCCGTTGGTGAGAAAAAAACAATCGAAATTCCATTTCTCCAGGCATACGGTCCGGAAGATCCTACTATGATCGTTGAATTCCCTGCAGACAGGCTACCCGCAGACCTGAAACCTGAAATTGGAATGCAGCTCAATATGAACAATGCGGAAGGTCAGCAATTTCCTGTTATCATTACAGAAATAACAGATGAGAATATCATTCTGAATGCGAACCATCCACTGGCCGGCAAGGATCTCATATTCGACCTGGAACTGGTCGAAATTGTTGATTGAATTTATGTTGAAGAAATAAATACAATGCAGCCAGGCTCAGAAGTGACACTGCCATCAGTATAACCGACCCTTCCAGGCCTTTTGCTCCCCCGGTAATACTTATGTCGCCGTTTAATTCTGGCTGCAGCAAAGTCTGGAAAGACTCGTCTCCGGAAAATCCAAAAACCGGGCCTTCCAGAAATTTCCATCCAATATGAAAAAGGAAGGAAAACCACAGGTTTTTGCTATATAAATAGTTTAACCCGAGTATCAGTCCCAAAATCAGCGAATTCGCCATAGGAAAAAATCCTATGGATGACTGGCTTGTTAAGTGATACAACATAAATAAAACTGCGGAAATCATAAGAGCCAGCCATTTTGGAAAAGACTCCATCAGATTATTGAGAATATATCCCCTGAATATCAATTCCTCGTAAAAGGCAACTACCAATGTACTTCCGAAAGCAAGGAAGAGAGCCCTCGGATCAAAAATAATGTCCATCCATTTCAAATGCCCCGTTGCTTTCAGGAGAAGGCTGCTGGCGCAAATAATAAAGACGGCCAACATTCCGCCGGCAATCGCTTCCCGCCCGTGACCGCTAAAATCCAAGCCTAGTGAAATAAATGTCTTTTGGTCAATCCAACGTCGAAAAACATAAGTAACCAGCAGACTGAGTATGAAAAGAATGCCGATGACAGGTAAAAGATTACCGCCATTCATTAAATTCTGCAAGCCGTAACCGTTCAGATTAGTTTTGTGACTAGTAATGAAATAAATGCTTATACCAATTCCGGAGGCCAAACCAAAGGCTATAAAAAATAAAAGCGCACGTAACCATCCCTGATGGACCAGAGGTTGGAAAGAACGGGATTTAGCCATAGTCAAAATTATGCCCGAAAGATGATATTTTTAACCTTCATTTGATTATTAATTTCCTCTTATGGTAACAGGCAATTCATCTTTCTTAGTGGATCGTTTTTTCAGGTATGTCCAAATGGACACACAGAGCAATCCCGATTCAAATACTCAGCCTTCTACATCCAAACAACTCGATTTCAGTCAGCTATTATTGGAAGAACTGAAATCCATGGGTTTATCAGAAATTGAAATAGATGTCAACGGTTATGTCTACGCAAGCATCCCATCCAATACCGAAAAACAAGTTCCTGTAATTTGCTTTTGCGCACATGTGGACACATCTCCGGATTGTAAAGCAAACGAAGTAAAGCCCCTTCTCCATAAAAATTATACGGGAGAAGATATCGTTTTACCCGATGATCCTGAACAAATCATCCGGACAAGCGAACATCCCTATTTGCTTGAGAAAATCGGGCAGGATATTATTACGGCTTCCGGAAAAACCTTGTTGGGCGCAGATGATAAAGCCGGGGTGGCTATAATTATGGAACTCGCTGCATGGCTTATGCGGTATCCGGAATTAAAACATGGAAAGATTCGAATTCTGTTTACTCCGGATGAAGAGATAGGCAGAGGCGTGAATAAACTGGATATGAAAAAACTCGGTGCCGATTTTGGTTATACACTGGACGGTCCCGAACTGGGCTCATTTGAGGAAGAAACTTTTTCAGCAGATAGTATGCATTTTATTTTTTATGGTGTATCAGCACACCCGGGTCATGCCAAAGACAAACTCGTAAATGCCATAAAAATGGCTTCTGCTTTTATTGAAGAACTTCCGACAGATGAATTCTCCCCCGAAACAACAGAGGGGCGTTATGGATTCGTTCATCCGGTTCGTATGGAAGGAAACCCGGAAAAAATGAAGGTAGATTTTATTGTGCGGGATTTCAATACGGATAAGCTGCATGCTTATGAAGAATACCTGAAAGATAAAGCGGTTAATGCCATGCGAAAGTTTCCTGGTGGCCGATTTGAATTTGAGGTAAAGGAACAATACCGGAATATGAAAGAGATACTAGTGAATCATCCGGAAGTTTCCGAATACGCACGTAAAGCAATTAAACGGGCGGGAATTGAAATCAGGGAATCCGCCGCACGAGGTGGTACGGACGGGTCCAGGTTATCCTTTATGGGATTACCCTGTCCGAATATCTTTACCGGAGAAATGGCTTTTCACGGAAAACATGAATATGTATGTGTACAGGATATGGAAAAAAGCCTGGAGACCATCATTCACCTTACGGGAATCTGGGAGGAAAATACTTAGGCCAATTGTTTTTTTCCAAGAATGGCTTGTACGATCTGCCTGGCATGTTCGCGTGAATTTTCTATAAACCATATATGCGTATCCATTCCGCCTGCAACAACTCCGGCCAGATAAATATTCCTCTGGTTGGATTCCATGGATACCTTGTTATAACTCGGATATCGTTTTTCATCTGCCGACAATGCAATTCCCAGCTTTTCCAGGAACGCAAAATTCGGTTGGTAGCCTGTCATCAATAATACATAATCATTCGGTATGGTTATTTTCCCGTCCGGGGTTTGAATATCCGCTTCTTTTTCTCTGATCGCCAGTAAATGGGAATGAAAGTACGCCTTAATGGAACCCTCTGCAATGCGGTTTTCAATGTCAGGCCTGACCCAGTATTTGACGCGTCTGCCAATTTCATTCCCTTTAATCACCATTGTAACTTCAGCTCCTTTCCGGTAACTTTCCAGGGCTGCATCCACAGCCGAATTATTAGCTCCTGCCACCAGGAGTTTCTGCATGGCATAGAAATGAGGCTCCTTATAATAATGCCTCACCTTCGGCAGATCCTCTCCGGGAATATTGAGCAGATTGGGGATATCATAAAAACCAGTAGCGACAATCAGGTTCTTCGCCGTATATTCAGCGACTGAACTTTTCACTTTATAGATTTCTCCCTGTAGTATAACATCAAGTACCATTTCGTGCAAATGAATTGACAGATTTCGAGAAACCGCTATACGCCGGTAGTATTCGAGTGCTTCCGGACGGGTAGGTTTGATATTATTGCTCACAAATGGAATGTCTCCGATTTCGATTTTTTCTGAAGTAGAAAAAAAAGTCATATTGGAAGGGTAGTGGTACAAAGAATTTACAAGTACCCCTTTTTCGAGGATGAGATAGGTCAAGCCGGCTTTCTTCGCTTCCAGACCACAAGCCAGCCCGATGGGTCCGCCGCCGATGATCAATATATCCAGTGTTTCATGCATGATTTCAAAGATAAATCATAATAGCGCGATGCCGGAATCCGGATTCCAGTCTGCAAAAAATAGTACATTCACCCAGCCTTAGATCCTCATATGGATCTAACAACTAGTTGAAATATGGAAAATCTCGTTCGGTTCTGGTGGGTTCTTCCCATACTGATTATTTTTTTTAGCGGACTGGTAACGGTAAGTCAGGGGTATATCGATGTGGTTACCATGTTTGGCAAATACCGGAGAATATTGCAACCGGGTCTCAATTTCAAGATTCCTTTACTCGAGCAGATCCAGAAACGTATCAGCATTCAGAACCGTTCTGTGGAGCTCGAATTCCAGGCGGTTACTACAGATCAGGCCAATGTATACTTCAAAAGTATGCTGCTTTATGCCGTGCAGAATTCTGATGAGGAAACGATTAAAAAAGTTGCTTTTAAATTTATTGCAGAACGCGATTTGATGCAGGCGTTAACGAGAACCATTGAAGGCAGTATACGCGCTTTCGTTGCGACAAAAAAACAGGCCGAGATTTTAGGCCTGCGTAGGGACATTGTAGAATACGTAAAGGATCAGATTGATCATTCACTTGAGGAATGGGGATATCATTTACTCGATCTTCAGATCAATGATATCACATTTGATCAGGCGATCATTGATTCCATGAGTCGGGTAGTAGCCAGTAACAACCTAAAAGCCGCGGCTGAAAACGAAGGTCAGGCCCTGTTAATAACCAAGACGAAAGCCGCAGAAGCTGAAGGAAACGCCATCAAAATATCTGCTGAAGCCGAAAAAGAGGCAGCCCGCCTCCGTGGCCAGGGTGTTGCTTTATTCCGGGAAGAAGTAGCCAGAGGCATGACCGAAGCCGCAGAGCAAATGAAACGTGCCAATTTAGATACCAATGTGATTCTTTTCAGTATGTGGACTGAAGCCATTAAAAACTTTGCGGAATTCGGTAAGGGAAATGTGATCTTTCTCGATGGAAGCAGTGATGGTATGAATAAAACAATGAAACAGATACAAGCCATGATGATGAAACAGGAACCGACGAATGCTTAACGCGTAAGAAACCCGTTTTTCGTTAAGTAGCGGAGTCTAAAATTTGGCTTTTTGTTAAATAATACAAAACTGTCAGGAACGTTAGTTATGGCATGAAAGCTTATTTTTACCTCAATTAAACAACTGGCCGGATGCATTTATTCTTTCTGCAGGTAATTATTGATTCTTCGAAAATTAAAGACAGTCTGGCACGCGCTGGCATTATTCCGGCACCGGGAAAGCAAAATCTCTGGGATATTCTCGAAAGGGGCGGCCCTTTGATGATTCCATTGGCGATCCTGCTGATAACTGCCGTATTCGTTTTCATAGAAAGAGTAATGGCAATCAATAAAGCGTCCAAAACGGATGAAAATTTTATGAATATTATCCGCGATCATATTGTGAACAGCAATGTGATGGCGGCGAGGAGCCTGGCAAAAAATACCAATAACTCCATTGCGCGTATGATTGACAAGGGTATTCAAAGGATTGGCAAACCCATAGACGCCATTGAAAAGAGTATGGAAAATGTGGGTAGGCTCGAACTTTACAAAATGGAAAAAAATGTTTCTATTTTATCCGTTATCGGTTATATCGCACCGCTGTTCGGATTTTTGGGAACAATCATCGGGATGTTTCAGCTATTCTATAATATTGCATCAACAGGAGAATATAGTATTTCAAATATTGCGGGTGGTATTTATGTGAAAATGATTTCATCTGCGGGAGGTTTGATCATCGGTATTATCGCTTATATTATGTACCGGTACCTGAATTCGCAGATCGATAAAACCACTAATAAAATGGAAGTGGCGAGTGCGGAGTTTATTGATATTCTGCAGGAACCGACGAGGTAAATGAGTAGTATGGGAGGATGCGAATCTGAATATTGTTCTATCCCATATTCCCAAATCCTCACAATTAAACTTATTCATTTGAATTTACGCAACAAACATAGAGATGAAGGTGAGGTACATACCGGCCCGCTGAATGATATTCTGTTCATTCTGCTCCTGTTCTTCCTCATCGTTTCCACCCTTGCCAATCCTAATGTGATCAAGCTTTCACAGCCGAAATCAAAAAGCGATACCAAGTCCAAGCAAACCGTGGTGGTTTCAATTGATGTGAACCAGCAATACTTTGTCGGTACAACCAAAGTGAGTCTTGCTGATCTAAAGGCCCGCCTCCAACCATTTCTTGCCAAAGAGACAGATCAGCCTTCAATCGTAATCAATGCCGACAAAACAGTGCCCATTGATGATGTGGTGGCCGTTATGCGCATAGCACGTGAATTAGGCGCAAGAACAGTTTTGGCCGTGGACAAAAAAGGAGTCCAATAAATGAAAAGGAGAAAAGCCATAGGTTCCATCCTGATTGCAGGAGGAGCTACGGCAATCGGATTTGGCGGTTACAAATGGTATTCGCTTACGAAAATTCCTGATAAAAATTATTTACTAAGCAAAAAAAACCTGCTGATTGATCTTGCGGAAACAATCATTCCGGCTACCAGTACACCTGGCGCGAAAGAAGCCGGCTCGGTGGAATTCATGTTGAATTTACTGAATGAATGCACCGATTCAAAAACATTGAACCGGTTTGTAAAAGGAATCCAGGACCTTGAAGAATACACCCGCTCCCTTTATCATCGCGAATTTTCTGAATGCAGCGTGTCTGAAAAAGAATCCATTCTGCATTATTTCGATCAGGGGCTGAGCTCAAATAAATCTTTAATCGAAAAAGTAAAAGACCGTTATACCGGGTACGATTTTTTTGAAATTCTGAAAGGATATACCATCTACGGTTATTGCATTTCAGAAAAGGGAGCTGGTTTGGGAATGCGTTATATTGCAGTGCCCGGTAAGTATTTGTCATGCATCCCGCTGGAACCAAATCAAAAAGCCTGGGCTACCAAATAATCTGAAATGGGCGATCCGGGCCAGGTTTATGTAAATAGTAAAGGACTTAAACAGCAACAGTTCGACGCCATTGTCGTGGGTTCCGGTATCAGTGGCGGTTGGGCAGCTAAAGAACTTTGCGAGAAAGGCTTAAAAACCCTGGTAATCGAAAGAGGAAGAAATGTAGTTCATATAAAAGATTACCCGACCGCGATGATGTCCCCCTGGGAATTTCCACACGGATTGATCAATACCATTGAAGAAAAGAAAGACGATCCTGTCTCCTCTGAACATTATGATCCGGGAAACAAAAGCTTTTTTGTGAGTGATCGGGATCATCCGTATATACAGGATGATCCGTTTCACTGGGTGCGTGGTTATCAGGTAGGCGGCCGATCACTTACCTGGGGCAGGCAATGTTACCGTCTGAGTGATCTGGACCTGGAAGCCAATCTAAAAGATGGTCATGGAGTTGACTGGCCAATTCGATACAAGGACTTAGAACCATGGTATTATTATGTAGAAGAATTTACCGGAATAAGCGGCAAGGCAGAGGGGCTGTCTCAATTGCCGGATGGGGACTTTCTGCCGGCGATTGAAATGAATTGCATTGAAGATTATTTTGCAAAAAAAATTGAGGCCAACTACAAAGACAGACTCATTACTCCAGCCCGCGTTGCAAATCTAAGCAGGGGATGGAAAGGAAGAGGCCCCTGTCAGTACCGGAACCTTTGCAGTCGTGGTTGTCCTTATGGCGGCTATTTCAGTAGTAATTCAGCCACATTACCCGCGGCAGCTGCTAGCGGAAATTTATTCGTGCTCTATGACGCAGTAGTAGCTGAAGTGATTTACGATGACAAACAGAAACGAGCAAAGGGGGTACGTGTTATTGATGCGCATACAAAAGAAAGTACTGAATATTTTGCAAAAATTATTTTTCTCAACGCTTCAACCATAGACACGGCGTCAATACTTCTTCGGTCTGTTTCTGCCAGGTTTCCAGAAGGGTTAGGAAATGATTCAAAACAGGTTGGGCATAATCTCATGGATCATTTTATTGGTGCAGGAGCCGAAGCCATTTATGAAGGCATGGCTGATCAATATTATTACGGAAGAAAACCAGCCGGAATTTACATGCCGAGATTCAGAAATCTGAATAATGAGACGAAGCTAAGAGAATATATCCGGGGTTGGGGATATCAGGCAATTGGCGGCAGAAAAAGCTGGGATGAACTGGGACCAGAAATTCCAGGATTTGGGAAGAATTTCAAAGAAAAGCTTTTAAAACCCGGACCCTGGTCGATGTGGATCGGGGGCTGGGGTGAAACACTGCCTTACTATAATAACCGCATCACTCTGGATGAAAATAAAAAAGATGATTGGGGATTTCCAATTGTACATGTACATTTTAAGTATGGTACCAATGAAAACGAGATGAAAAAAGACATCCGGGAATCCGCCGTAGAAATGCTTGAAAAATCCGGATTCAGCGGAATTAATGCTTTTAATTATAATTTGCCGGCCGGTTCCGCCATTCATGAAATGGGTACTGTCCGTATGGGAAGAGATCCAAAAACCTCCGTATTAAATGCATTCAATCAAATGCATGACGTTAGAAATGTTTTTATTACGGATGGGAGTTGTATGACTTCTTCAGCCTGGCAGAATCCTTCACTAACTTATATGGCACTCACTGCCAGGGCTTGCGATTTTGCTGTAGATGAACTGAAAAAAGGCAACCTCTAAAAATAAATATGTACCCGGGCAGCCAGCAGGGATACCGGTCCGCGGTCATGGTTATACGCCGGATGCGACACAAACTGGTAATCCAGGGTTGCAAAAAGGTTTTCAAATAACTTCACTTCATAAAATAATTCTGCAATATTCTCTCTCGTGTAGTTGGGTAGTTTGCTGTCACCGATCATGAAGCCATAACCGCCAATACCCAGGAAATCACGATGGCCTTCTGAAATTCCGTTGCTTACCAAAGCAAAACCAATATTATCGACAGACCTTCCCTTGCCAATTCCATAGTACCGGAAACCCAGGCTTACGCTATTATCAATTTCCGCAAAAGCCCAGGAAGCTGTTTTACCATCATTCCAGCCGAAACGGAAAAAACTATTCAGTTGGCTGGTGAGCGTCTGGTTTATATTAATTCCTATTCCATATTTTTTACCTCCATAAGTTTTTCCGTAAATCACATCCAGGGAGGTATCCGTTCCATTCTTATATTCATTGATGACCGATTGATAGGCCGGTGCTTTGGAAGTATTGTAATATAATAATAGTCTTATGGTGCCTTGTCGATCATGAAACGAATAATCTTTCTGAATTTCAAATGTCTCGCTATTCGTCTTGGTCCAGTTGAAATTCAGATAGGGGCCGTTTGCGTATGTCGGCTCAAGGGCTGTTCCGGCCCGAAGAACCCACCCTGGGGTATAATATTCCAGGATCAGGGCGCCAGTGTACCCTCGCGTGTTTGCCGCGTAGTCGTATGCGCCATTATTCATCAGGGACCAGTTCATAAAGTCAGTACGGGGATCATGGCTTACTGCATTCTGATCAAAGAAATCGGCCATTCCAAGTTTACCAAAATTAATTGTCAGTCTTTTGCGGGAAACTCTTTCCCTGACCTGATTTATTGCATCGTCAAGGGTATCAAAATGTTCCTTGTCCAGATTTATTTGTTGCCTTAGAAAAATGCGGGCAACATATACTACCGTTTGGTCTGCCCCGATACGAAAGGTTTCTCCATTCGGGAAACCGGCGATTCCGAGCGTACTGCTGAGCCCTTGTCCGCCAGCCATTTCCGGGTTGAAATATACAGAGGCACCGGACCATAATTTTCTTCCTAAAAAAGCAGTGGTTGTAACAGAATATGCACGCTCTGCCTTCGGAAGAAAGCTATTTTGTCCTGTATAAGGAGAATGAAAGGGCGGATTATACTGAATAATCCCGGTAAACTGAAAATGGAAATTCCATGCGGAATCACTTAGTAATGCATCCTGCGAAATTACTGTGTTCCGGCAGGAAATCAGGATGAATGATAATATAAAAAGTCGAAAATAGGCTTTCATTTTTTTTGATGTGCAAAAATAACGGATTGAAGACTTGAAAAGGCATGTTAAATCCGTTTTGCTTTTATCATTCTGTTATTTCCTGAGAAATCTTTTCTCAATTCCAGTGAAAATCCATTTTTTTTGTACCATTCTTCAATTTCCTTCGCAAAATCGTGATGTATTTCTAAATAAATCAGGCCACCTGGTTTTAATTTTTGAATTGCAAAATGTCCGATCGTTTTATAAAAAATAATCGGATCCTCATCAGGGACAAAAAGTGCAAGATCCGGTTCGAAATCCCTGACATGTCTTTCCAACAATTGTTTCTGTTTCCTGGGAATATAAGGCGGATTGCTGACTATGATATCCGGAGCAGGTATTTTTGCCCATTGATGATAATCCATAATGTCACATTGAAAATAATCAATGGCCACATCTTGTATTTCTCCGTTTTTTATTGAGATTTTTAATGCCTCTTCACTTATATCCAGTGCCATCACATTCAGATCCTTTCGGTTTTTTTTGATATATATCGGGATACATCCGCTTCCCGTACCGATATCCAATACTATAAATCCCGAACTCGCAGTCAAAATATCTTTCAAAAGCCAGTCGGCTAGTTCCTCTGTTTCCGGTCGGGGAATCAACACATTTTCATTCACATAAAAAGGCATGGAACCAAACCAGGCTTCACCTAATACATACTGAACAGGACGTTGATTTATTAGTTCTGTGAGGTAGGTTCCGAACAATTGCTCCTGCTTGGTTGAAAATATATCAGTTTTTTGTGTTATTCTAAGGCTTTTCGGCATGCCTGTCAGGCGTTCCATAACCATAGAACTGATTGATGCAGCTTCCCTTTCATCATAAATACCGGTCAGGGATGAAATGAGCAAACGGTTTGCCTCTTCAATTGTCATGGAGACAAACTTACAATGAATTAAATTGCAGTCCATGTCTTCACCAACACCTGGAATTCCTGAGCTAATAAAAAATCCTTATGGGACGGTTTTCATGGAAAGATGCCTTCTACTGGCCGGACTGGGCGAAGGGTACACAGCGCCGAATCCATTAGTAGGGGCTGTACTTGTCCATGAAGGAAGAATTATTGGCGAAGGATATCACCAGCAATACGGAGGACCCCATGCAGAAGTAAATTGCATACAATCCGTAAAACAGGCAGATCGTCCGCTGATACCATTTTCCACTTTATATGTTTCCCTGGAACCCTGTGTTCACCATGGCAAAACGCCACCTTGTGCCGATCTGATCATCCGTGAGAAAATCCCGCGGGTCGTAGTAGGTTGTCGCGATCCGTTCCATGAAGTCAATGGAAAGGGGATTGAAAAATTACTTGCTTATGGAATAGAAGTTGAATATCCCGTTTTAGACCAACTTTCGAGAGAAATGAACCGCCGGTTTTTGACTTTCCATCAGGAAAACCGACCATACATCGTATTAAAATGGGCGCAATCGGCGAACCATAAAATCACAGGTAAAACAGGCGAACGGATTCATATCTCGAGTGATTATTCAAATCGAATCGTACATAAATGGAGAAGTCAGGAAGCGGGCATTCTGGTCGGAACCAATACCGCATTACTCGATAACCCGGAATTAACGACCCGTTTATGGGAAGGCAAAAATCCGGTTCGAATTGTCTTGGACCAGAAACTAAGGCTTCCGGATTCGCTTAAATTATTTAATGGTGAAGAAAACACTATCGTCCTGAATGATGTGAGTGATTTAAGTGCGGGTAAAATATTATTTAAAAAAGTAAATGACGAAAAGCCGGGAATCCAGGGTATACTATCAACGCTTCATTCACTAAATATTTTAAGTGTGCTGGTTGAAGGCGGCGCGAAGTTGTTACAGTCTTTTATCACCGCCGGTACCTGGGATGAGCTCCGCATAATTACTAATAATGAATTAAATATCCCTGAAGGAATTTCAGCACCCGATTTTCGGGATGCAAAACATTTGAAATCTGAAACTTATGGAACCGATACGATTGCTTACTATAAGCATAGTATGGGAAAGTGAGAGTCTGGAGTTAATTAAAAGATCATTTATCTATCGTTGAGCATTATGCATTGTTCATATCATTCAGACCTATTTGAATTTTGGACTTACCGTTAGTTCTTTATTCCCAATGTTATATTTGTAAAATCCTTCTCCCGATTTAAGTCCAAGATTTCCTGAGGCTACCATGTTCACTAAAAGAGTTGCCGGCGCATATTTTGGGTTTCCGAATCCTTCCTGCAGTACCTGCAAAATGGCCACACAAACATCAAGACCAATGAAATCAGCCAACTGCAGAGGACCCATAGGATGTGCCATACCCAGTTTCATAATCGTATCTATAGACTCAACGGTAGCAACACCCTCCTGTAAACTGATAATCGCTTCATTTATCATCGGCATCAAAATGCGATTGGCAATAAATCCCGGATAGTCATTAACTACACAAGGCGTTTTGCCGAGTTGGCTGGTGAGTTCAACAATTTTTTTAGTTACTGTGGATGAGGTCGCAAATCCATTAATCACTTCCACGAGTTTCATAAGTGGAACCGGATTCATAAAATGCATACCGATTACCTGGCCAGGGCGTTTTGTTACAGAGGCAATTTTTGTTATTGAAATGGAAGAAGTATTACTGGCCAGGATAGCATTGGGTGATGAAACTTCATCCAATTCACGGAAAATATTAAGTTTTACAGATTCATTTTCCGTTGCTGCTTCAATAACAAGATCCGCTTCACAAACACCTTCTTTTATATGTTGCACAGGTTGAATCCGATGAACTGCACTCGTTTTTTCTTCTGCAGAAATCAGCCCTTTCTGGACCTGCCTCTCCATATTATTTGATATCGTCATCAGCGCTTTTTCCAATTGAGATGCGTTGAGATCAATCAGTTGAACGGGAAAACCGTGTTGAGCAAAAACATGAGCAATTCCATTCCCCATCGTACCGGCACCAATGACAGCAATTTTATACATGAGCTAATATTTTTCAGGCAAGGATACGAAGCTTCCATCAGGTTTTTACCCTTATCTTGCAGCTCCTATGTATCCGAATTTATATTACGCGGTTAAAGATCTATTTGGCCTTGATTTAAAGTTCCTTCATTTTATAAACTCCTTTGGGTTTTTTGTAGCGCTTTCTTTTATCGGCGCAGCTATGGTACTTACCCATGAGCTCAAAAGAAAAGAAAGGCAGGGCCTCTTGCAGGCAGAAGAAGAAACCATTGTAGTAGGCAAAGTGGCCGGTCCGGCTGAGCTGCTTACCAACTTCATTCTCGGCTTTCTGATCGGATACAAGATCATCGGACTTTTTACATCAAACTCACCTTTAACTCAAAATCCGGCAGATTTTATTTTTTCATCTGCAGGAAATGGATGGGCAGGACTCGCTCTGGGTTTGTTTTTCGCCGGATTAAAATGGCGGGAAAAATACAAACAAAAATTGCCGACACCAGAGGAAAGGAAGATTCGAATCTGGCCACACGACCGGGTAGGGGACATTGTTATCTTTGCAGCCATATTCGGATTTCTGGGAGCTAAGATTTTTAATAGCCTGGAAACCTGGGACGAATTTATTAAAAGCCCGGTTGAATCCCTACTTTCCTTCAGCGGTCTTACTTTTTATGGCGGACTAATAGTGGCCGCACTCTCCATATGGTATTATGCACGTAAACACAAAATCGGATTCTGGCATTTAAATGATTCTGCAGCCCCCGCACTCATGCTGGCTTATGGCACGGGAAGAATCGGCTGTCAGGTTTCAGGCGACGGTGACTGGGGAATTCCCAACAGCGCATATACTGTAGGGCCCAATCTGAAATCCATATCGGCAGCAGCACAGGATTTTCAGACACAAGTAAGCAAAAACGCCGATTATTTTATGAGCGAGTTTCATTCACTCGATGTGCCCCACTATTCAGTAAAAGGTCCGTCATTTCTTCCGAACTGGCTATTCGGTTATCCTTATCCACACAATGTAATCGGAGCCGGAATTAAGATTCCTGACTGTAGCGGACCCTATTGCAGCTATCTTCCGATACCCGTATTTCCAACTCCTTTTTACGAAACGATAGTTTGCCTGGGACTATTTTTTCTGCTCTGGGCTCTTCGTAAGAAATTTCGAATTCCTGGGACCCTGTTTGCTTTCTACCTGATCATTAATGGCGTTGAAAGGTTTTTTATTGAAAAAATAAGGGTCAATACACGTTATTCAATCTTCGGATTTCATCCTACCCAGGCTGAAATTATTTCTACTCTAATGATCCTCGGGGGGGTGGTACTGTATTATTTTTTGAAAAAACATCATTCGGGTGTAATCGTAACTCCAAAAGTTTAACCAGCCTGCGAACACGGAAAACTCTCAACAACTGCAGCTCCTTGATAGACCGAAATCAAGCAGGTAGTCTTTGACCTCCACATAATACTTGACTTCTAGCTTTCCACCTGCCACTAACCAGCGAATTACCTCGCCTGTCCATATACAAGTCTGACACTGCAACCTCTCCAGGCAGGCTGCGTCCCATTGTTAAGTTAAAAATTCCGATCATCAAGAAAATCAGCCTTTCAACACATTGCATTGTTCTATGTTATACTTAGTACCAATCTTTGTACTGTAACTATCGAACAATAGTACCAAGCTAAACTACAGAACATGAAATCAACAATTACCTTACTATTTCTCGCATTTTCAACATACCTGAATGCCCAGACAGCAATTAAAGGAATTGTTCAGGAGGAAAATCATTTAGGTATAGAAGCCGTTAGCGTTTCGTTGTACAGGGGAGCCGATACAACGGTTTTTAAAAATGCAATTACTGAGAAAGACGGCAGATTCAGCTTTTCAACGATACAGCCCGGAACCTACCATATCAGGATATCTGCAATAGGGTACGGATCGTCAAAAGGGCCTGGTTTTGCAGTTGCCAACGGGACTAAACTATTGGAGCTGCCGGGTTTCATCCTTAAAAAACAAAATAATGAGTTACAATCTATATCCGTAGTGGTTAAAAAACCATTTATCGAACAGAAATCTGATCGTATACTGGTAAACGTAGACGCGTCACCGGCCAATGCCGGAACATCCGTAATGGACGTTCTTGAAAAATCACCAGGTGTATCCGTAGATAAGGATGGTAATATCAGTCTGAAAGGAAAACAGGGAGTAACGATCATGATCGACAACAGACCGACCTATATGACAGGTACCCAATTGGCGATATATTTGAAAAGTTTGCCTTCATCGGCCATTGAACAGCTGGAAATCATGAGCAATCCTTCCGCTAAATATGATGCCGCAGGAAATTCTGGTATTATCAATATCAAAACAAAGAAAAATAAAGCAAAGGGATTTAATGGCTCTACGACACTCACTTATACCCAGGGTGAGTATGCGAAACCAGGTGGAAGCCTGAACCTGAATTACCGTGAAAATAAATTCAACTTTTTCTTTAACGGTGGTTATACATATTGGCAGGGATTCCAGCAACTGGATATCAACAGAAATTATCTGAATGCCGGCACTAAAGAAATTAACTCTATTTTTTCACAGAATACACACATGAAATTTCTTTCTCCTGAAATGAATATAAAACTGGGGGTGGATTATTTCCTGGATAATAAAACAACACTTGGAATCGTACTCAGTGGATATCAGAACAACGAAACAGATAATTCCGACAGTAAAATCACACTGAAGAACGCAAACGACATTACGGATTCTTTAGTCCGGTCCATCGGAAATATACATGGCAAATGGTCAAACGGAACAGTGAACCTAAACTTCAAGCGACAGTTCGATTCCAGCGGACGTGAACTCACTGCTGATGCCGATTATATTTATTATAAATCGGCCAGCAATCAGTTATTTCAGAATTATACCTACGATCCGAACATGAAACCATTATCTTCGAATACACTCAGTGGAGATCTTCCTTCAACTATTAACATCTACAGTTTCAAAACTGACTATACCCTTCCTTTTCAGAATAACTTCAAACTCGAAGCCGGAATAAAAACGAGTTTCGTTGCAACCGATAACAAAGCGAATTATTATGATGTAAGTGATAACGAATATCTACCGGATACCAGCAAGACCAATTATTTTGTATATCATGAAAATATCAACGCCGCTTATATCAACTTGTCAAAAAAATATAAGAAATGGAATTTCCAGGCCGGACTTCGTGTCGAGAACACGAACTACGATGGTCATCAGTACGGTAATATATATACGGTGAACAATAACGATTCTTCATTTAAAAAGTCATACATCAATGCCTTTCCAACTGCCTACGTTTCTTATGAGCTCGACGATAAAAATACCATCAATATTAATTTTGGGCGTCGCATTGATCGCCCCGACTATGGAGATTTAAATCCGTTTTTATTTTTCCTGGATGAATACACTTACCAGGCAGGTAACCCTTATCTACAACCCCAGATCAGTACGAATATTGAGCTGTCGCACACTTATCATAATATGCTGACAACAACGTTGAACTACAGTAATACTCAAAATTTCTTTGCTGAAACATTCGAGCAGGAGGGTCACGCCACAATTGTGCGCAGGGGAAATATCGGAAAAAGGGAGAATGCAGGAATAGCCGTTAGTTTGAATATGCCGGTTACAAAATGGTGGAACACCACGATATATATAAATGTCAATTACAATCATTTCACCGGGGAACTATATGGCGAAAACCTGGACGTAAATGCTATACAGGGGATGGGAAATATGACCAATATGTTCAAATTTAAAAAGGGCTGGAGCGCGGAATTATCCGGCTGGTACAGAACGAGTGGTATTGAAGGACAGATTTATATTCAGCCCATGGGGCAGACTTCTGCAGCCATAGCCAAACAGATACTGAAAGATAAAGCCAGTCTGAAACTGGGACTGCGGGATATGTTTTATACACAGCAGGTGAGGGGAACCATCGACTTCCAACAAACGGAAGCCACTTTTCACAATACCCGGGACAGCCGTCAGCTTAGCCTGACTTTTACTTATCGATTCGGTCAGGCGATTAAGGGTGCTCAGAATAACCGTCATTCTGGTGGGGCAGACGATGAATCGAGCCGGTTAAAAAAGGGTGGAAATAATTAGTTGTTTGTGTTTTAGAGAATAAAGTCCTGCTCAGGTTCTGAGCAGGCTTTTTATTTTTACTTTTACAGTCTCAATATATTAATATGCCTTCATTTGATATCGTAAGCAAGATTGACGCGCAAACGCTGGATAACGCTGTGAATGTGACAAAAAAGGAAATCCAAAACCGATTTGATTTTAAAGACTCCCCGGTTTCTATTGAGTTAAATAAAAAAGATATGAAAATCGAACTCGAAGCTGCAAGCGATATGAAGATCAGACAGATCACTGATGTTCTCATCAGCAGGTCGATCAAACAGGGCATTGATCCGCTGGCTTATGATATGTCAAAAGAACCTTATCCAAGTGGTAAAATCACAAAAATGGAAGTTCCGGTTCGTAATGGTCTTAAACAGGAGGATGCTAAAAAAATCGTCAAACTGATTAAGGACTCCGGCATGAAAGTCCAGGCTGCAATAATGGATGATCTGGTGCGGGTCACTGGCAAGAAACTCGATGATTTACAGTCTGTTATGCAACTATGCCGAACTTCTAGTGTAGGCGTGCCCCTGCAATTTGATAATATGCGTTCCTAAGCTCAAAGAATACGGCTAAAAGCTTAAAGCCAGATAAATCGAGCTTCTATCCGCTGGTCTCCCTAAGATTACAGCGGTCAGGGTGGACCGCAGCAGATACGCGAAACCGATCAATTATTAGTAGTCAACGTTTCATAAACTTTGGTTCTAAATTCAAAAATGCTTAATTTCGCGCTCCCTTTCGTGCCGGGACCCGAAATATAAAGTGCACGGCCAAATAATTAAATTATGAAAGAAAAATTGCATCCGGAAAATTATCGCCTGGTGGTATTCCGGGATATGAGTAACGGTACGAGTTTTATTACACGCTCAGCGGCCAACTCACGCGAAACGATCAAATGGGAAGACGGAAATGAGTATCCGCTGATTAAGCTTGAAATTTCAAATACATCGCATCCGTTTTTTACCGGCAAGAACATGTTGGTAGATACTGCTGGACGTATCGACAAATTCAAAAAGCGCTACGAGAAAAAATCGTAATAAATATCATTCAATACTGAATCCTCCCGCTAAAAGCGGGAGGATTTTTTTTTGAAAGCCTATTTAAGATTAGTTTTAATCAATGAATGTTCCCTCACTGATCAGCGGTTTTTTTGCGGATGACTTTTTCCCCTTTTCAGCAACCCGATCTGTGGCAGATATTCGTTGCGGCATTTTAACTATCCGCGAAAAATGGAATTATTATCTGAAAAAATATCCATTGCTTCCGGAAACTATTACTTTACCTGCTAATATTCTACCGGACCCGGAACTAATTGATTCTGTTTCTTCCGGAACAAAAGAGCCGGATTTGAGAAAAGCAACCAGTTTAATGGATTTGACAGATATCCTACGTTTTAATGCTGGAGAAATAAAAAAGGATTTTGATCTAATCATATCAGGACGTCAATCACTAGCAATTTCCTCAACTAACAGAGTAACCGGCACGGATATCTTTCTGGAAACCGATGCTGAAGTAGAACACTGTTATCTGAATGCCAGCGAAGGGCCCATTTATATAGGGAAAAACACGCTGGTCATGGAAGGTTCAATGATCCGGGGGCCTTTTGCAGTCGGCGAAAATTCGGTGGTAAAAATGGGGGCTAAAATTTATGGCGCCACGTCTGCCGGGCCGTACTGTGTTTTGGGCGGCGAAATTAAAAACTCAGTAATCTTTGGTTATTCAAACAAGGCGCATGACGGATACCTTGGTGATTCCGTAATTGGTGAATGGTGCAATCTTGGGGCGGGCAGTTCCAATTCAAATATTAAAAACAGCGGGGGACCGGTTAAACTTTGGAATCCGGTCAAGAAATCTTTTTTAGATGGGGGTTTAAAATGCGGGTTGATGATGGGAGATTATTCCCGGTCGGCAATCAATACATCTTTCAATACAGGAACCGTCATAGGCCCGGCTTCTCATGTATTTGGAAATGGGCTGTCACCGTCTTATCTTCCTTCTTTCAGCTGGGGTTATCATGGTGATGTTTATGATTTTGAAAAAGCCCTTTTGCATATCGGCAAGTGGAAGAACCTGAAGGGCCATATTTTAAACAAAGAGGAGACGGAGCAATTGAAGTATATTTTTGACCAACAAAATCTAGTTAAATGAGAAATCAAATTGCAGCAGCAAACTGGAAAATGAATCTGACTTACCAGCAGGGAATGTCCTTATTACAAACATTGGTTTCTGCCGATATTTCATTAAAAAAAAATCATAAGGCTGTATTTTCCGTTCCATTTCCTTACCTGGAAATGGCAATCGCAACCACTCGGAATAAAGAAGATTATTTTATCGCCGCCCAGAATTGTTCGGACAAAAAATCAGGCGCTTATACAGGCGAAGTTTCAGCGGAAATGCTGAAGTCTCTGGGGGTTCAATATTGCCTGGTCGGTCATAGTGAGCGCCGTGAATATTTTGGGGAAAGTAATTTAATGCTTGCCGATAAACTGAATTTTTGCCTGTCTTTTGACATTACGCCGATTTTTTGTTGCGGAGAAGCGCTCGTAACAAGAGAGGCAAATAAACAGAACGGATATGTTGAGCAACAACTACGTGAATCTCTTTTTCATTTGTCGAAGGACGAAATTATTAAGATAGTCATAGCCTACGAACCCATCTGGGCCATTGGGACTGGGAAAACAGCCAGCACGGAACAGGCGCAGGAGATGCACGCTCATATAAGGTCGGTATTGAAAAAACAATATGGCGAACCGATTGCCGAACAGATTTCTATTTTATACGGAGGCAGTGTAAAAGCGTCCAATGCTAAAGAAATTTTTGGCAGTAAAGACGTGGATGGGGGACTGGTTGGTGGGGCATCCCTGATTGCAACAGAGTTTGTTGAAATTATTAAAGCTTTGAAGTAATTTGGGAATTTTCATAAAATCTTCATGAAGAAAAACTCAAACCTCGTTCTTCAACACATGTTATGGCGTGGTTTGTATTTTTTTTCTATCCTTTTAATCAATATCGTAATTGCCCGCTTTTTCGCAGCTGAAAAAAGCGGGCAGATTTTTTTTATCGTAAACAGCCTGGCGCTGATACTATTAATCGCGAGTATCAGCCTTGAATCAGGAGCCACTTATTATGTTGCATCAGGCAAGCTGGAGGCATCGTTGATGGCTAATTTTTGTCTGGTATGGGCCACGGGCGCTTCTCTCATTGCGCTTGGTGGCTGGGGAGCTGTGCTGTATTTTACTCATTCCATTTATCTGGAGAATCCAATATTTCTGGTATCCAGTTTCTTCTTTATCCTGGGTGTATTATTTACAACCTATTTTATCTCATTATTTTACGCAAAAAAAGAATTTGGGCTGCCTAATAAAATTTTGTTCTTCGTAAATATACTTTTGATCATTTTTCTTATCCCCGGAAAGAATAATTCAATCATCCGCGGTCATTTTATTGAGATTTATTTTTTCAGCTTTTTTATACAGGGAATGCTTCTGAGGGTATTTTTTTTTAGGAAATATTCTTACCCCGGAAAACAGATGTTCCCATCCCGACCCATCCTGAAATTGGTTATTCAGTATTCGCTTTTTGCGCTGGTGGCCAATCTGGTTTATTTTTTGGTAAACCGGATTGACTATTGGTTTGTAAAGTATTATAGTTCGGCGAATGATCTGGGAAATTATATCCAGGCATCCAAACTTGCGCAGATGCTGTTTATACTGCCCTCCATTCTCGGATCAACACTCTTTCCCATTTTTTCATCCCCGGATAAATCAGGAAATCAATTCCAATTAACAGCTGTTATTCGTGTTTTACTTTGGATAAACGGGGGAATTTGCCTGTTGATATTGGCTGTCGGATGGTATTTGATTCCCCTTGTTTTTGGAAATTCCTTTAGTAATATGTATTTACTTTTTGTGTTTCTTATTCCCGGAATTCTTGCCGTTACTATGAATTATCCAATGAATGCCTGGTTTTCATCGGCGAAACGAATTGAAGTAAATATCAGGGGGGCTTTATGGGCACTGGCGGTTATTTCAATCGGTGATTTATTGGCGCTTCCTCATTTTGGGATTTTGGCGGCACCCATTGTCAGCAGCGCGGGATATTTCAGCTATTATTGTTACACTATATACACATTTAAAAAAGGAAATGCCGTGTCGTGGAAAGATTTTCTTCTGATCCGAAAAACAGATTTAAGCCGGATCGGCCAATCAATCCGGTCTAAAAAAGATGATCTTTCACCTGAAAGTTCTATTGTCCAAAATTCAACCACATGAAGAATATTCTATGGCTGACAAGTTGGTACCCTAATGCTATGGATCCGTTCAATGGTGACTTTATCCAGAGGCAGGCGGAGGCTGTTTCTGATTATCAATCACTGAAAATAGTTTATGTTGGAAAATATCCCTCCGGAACTGCACCAATAAAAATTAATCCGGTAGTAACTCAAAAGGGAAATCATAGACTGGAAGAATATATTTTATATTATCCATCTTACGCAAATGGATATTCAATACTATCAAGATTCTTATCTTTCAATGCATATTTTAAACGTCATTTTGAATTTCTCAGTCACCTACGAAAAGGAAATGAATTTCCGGATATCATACATGTTCAGGTGGCTATGAAAGCTGGGCTGATTGCCCTTTACCTTAAATGGAGATATAAAATTCCATTCGTCCTGACCGAACACTGGTCCGGCTATTATGCTGAATCAAGAGACAGTTTATTCAAAAAATCCTATCTGACACGATACCTCACTCGTCTGATTATTAAAAATGCTTCCCGTTTTCTGCCTGTCAGCGAAGCGCTCGGCAATCAAATAGCACAACATTGGATCCCCGTCTCTTTTTTGAAAATCCCGAATGTAGTGAATGCAAGGTATTTTTATCCATCGGAAAATAATCCACCCGCTGTTTTTCGTTTCATTCATATTTCCTCCTTATCCTACCCAAAAAACCCGGAGGGAATAATCAGAGCCTTTATTAAATTATTGAAACAGGGCATTCGTGCGGAGCTTGTATTGGTTGGGCCAGAGAATCCTGACCTCAATGAATTCATCCGATCCAGCGCACTGACGACGGAGCAGTTATACCGTACCGGAGAAATCTCCTATGAGCAGGTGGGCATCGAACTCAGGAAATCTTCATCCCTTGTCATGTTTAGCTTTTACGAAAACATGCCCTGTGTTATACTCGAAGCTTTATGCACGGGCATACCGGTCATTGCAACTAGTGTGGGAGGAATTCCGGAAGTGATCCATACAAACAACGGCTTGTTGATCAATACAGGAAGTGAAAGTGAATTGCTTGAAGCAATGAAAAAAATGATTCAGAATCACTCTGGATATGACAGAGAAAAAATCAGCCACCAGTCGAAGGAACAATTTTCATATCAGGTTGTCGGACAAAAGATAATTGATGTTTACAATTCCGTACATGAAAATAAATGATCATCGGTGATCCATGTATTTATTGGCCGGTAAAATACTTCGGAGTTCCTCCATCTGCATTTCATTGATCAAATCCGAATGGCTAATGGTAAGCGCCTCCTGAAGTTGCGCTTCAGTCCGAATGCCAAGAATTGCGGAAGAAACAGCCGGATGATTTAAAACATATTGCGTCGCGGTTTCCAATACTGGATGATTGAATTTTGAAACAGATTTTACTGTCGTTGCCATTTTGGCGACCAGTTCCAATGAATAATTTAAAAATTGTTCCGCCGGTTTCGAAACCAGCAATCCCTTGGCAATGGAACCTCTGGCTAGTACTCCCACTTCGTTTTCATGCAGAAATGTAAGCATCTCTTCTTCGGGTCTGCGGTCGAGAAGGCTATATTGCATCATCACGCTGACAATGGATGAGCGATTTACAAATTCCCTGATTACATTCGGACGAATCGATGAGATGCCGTAATAACGAATTTTCCCTGCTGTTTTGAGATGCTCAAACGTTTCGATGATATCATCAATGGGATCGTCAATGGTTCCACCATGAAGCTGGTATAAATCAACATAATCGGTTTGTAATCTTTTCAGACTTTGATCGATGGACGACAGAATATGTTTTTTTGAAGGGTTCCAATCCCATCCGGAACCATCGGTCCTCCATTGGTTACCTACTTTCGTGGCTAGCAGCACTTGATTTCTTTTCCCCGCAAAAGCGCGGCCAAGTATAGATTCATTGAGACCTTTATTATACAGGTCTGCGGTGTCGAAATAATTAATCCCACCGTCCAGCGCTTTCAATAAAATATTTTCACTATTTGGATCCGCCGGATCCAGAGACATGCAGCCAAATCCAATCCGACTAATATTCAAATCAGATTTCCCAAGTGTCCTATACTCCATCGTTCAAAATTAAGGGGGATTTTATTGGCCGTGCTTTTATATTTCTTATCTCTTAATTCTAAAACTTTATTTATGAAAAAATATGCGAGTTTATTCAGCCTGCTTGCCGGAATTTTAATATCTGTAAATCTTTCTGCACAAACACAGGAAGAAATGAAAGCATTTACTGATTATATGACGCCCGGACCCATTCAACAAATGATGGCCAAGTCGGCCGGAACCTGGACAGGCGTGGTAACCATGTGGATGCAGCCTGGCGCACCACCTACAACATCAACGTTAGAAACGACTAATGAAATGATTCTGGGTGGGAGATATCTGAAGGGAACGCATAAAGGAACAATGATGGGAATGCCTTTTGAAGGAATTGGTACGACGGGTTATGATAATTCAAAAAAAATATTTTTGAACAGCTGGATCGATAATATGGGAACCGGAATTTTGTACATGGAGGGCAGCTGGGATGCTGCGACAAAAAGTATCAACCTGAGCGGCAAAAGTACCGACCCAGTGACCGGCAAAGATATTCCGACCCGGGAAGTCTGGAAATTTGTGGACGATACACATCAGGAACTGGAAATGTATTTCACAGAAAAAGGAAAAGAATTCAAGGGTATGGAAATAATATTCACGAAAAAATAAGTAAGCCGTCTGAAGCCCAACGGAAAACGTTCGACGCTTAACTCATAATTTTTAAAATGGCTTACAGTAAGGCCAGGTCCAAATTATGTTTGCATTCCCGCCAAAGGGCGGGACAGCTTTGCCCATTTGCAGATCTGCACATTAAAAACCCCGGCAAGGCCGGGGTTTTTTGACTACCTTTGCGGCTCTTAAAAAATGAATGGAAACCCATGAAGAATATCCGGAATTTCTGCATAATCGCTCATATTGATCATGGAAAATCAACCCTGGCCGACCGCCTTTTACAGATTACCCACACTATCAGCGACCGGGAGATGAAGGACCAGGTGCTGGATGACATGGATCTGGAGCGTGAAAAAGGCATTACCATCAAGAGCCATGCGATTCAAATCAATTATACTCAGAACAAACAGGATTATATATTAAATCTGATTGATACACCAGGTCATGTGGATTTTAGCTATGAAGTGAGCCGGGCCTTGGCTGCTTGCGAAGGGGCACTATTGCTGGTCGATGCTTCCCAGGGTATCCAGGCCCAAACCATTTCCAACCTCTATCTCGCTATTGAAAATGACCTGGAAATTATCCCGGTGATCAATAAGATCGATATGGACGGCGCTATGGTGGAAGAAGTAACTGATCAGATTGTCGAACTTATCGGTTGTAAAAGAGAATCTATTTTGCTGGCAAGCGCCAGAACCGGACTTGGCGTGCAGGCTATCCTGGAGGCAATTGTAGAACGTATTCCTGCGCCAACAGGCAATCCGGATATTCCGTTGCAGGCACTCATTTTCGACAGCGTATTCAATTCATTCAGGGGTATTATCGTCTATTACAGGATTCTGAATGGAGTTTTGAAAAAAGCTGATAAAATCAGGTTCGTTTCTACGGAACAGGAATATTTCGCTGATGAAGTCGGAATCCTCAAACTTGGCCTTGTTCCCAAACCGGAAGTCAGTGCCGGTGATGTTGGATATATCATCACTGGAATTAAAAACGCCAAGGAAGTGAAAGTGGGAGATACCATTACCCTGAGTTCCAATCCTAACCCACAGATGATCCAGGGTTTCCAGGAAGTAAAACCCATGGTTTTTGCCGGCATCTTTCCTGTGCTGACTGAGGATTTTGAAGAACTCCGTGAATGCATGGATAAACTTCAGCTCAACGATGCCTCCCTGACTTACGAATTGGAGACCTCACAGGCTCTTGGATTTGGTTTCCGTTGCGGATTCCTGGGTATGTTACACATGGAAATCATCCAGGAAAGACTGGAAAGGGAATTTAACCAGACGGTCATCACTACAGTTCCCAACGTAAGTTTCATTGCCCATACTACAAAGGATGAAACGATTATGGTGAATAATCCCTCGGAAATGCCCGATCCGACCCGGACGGAACGGATCGAAGAGCCTTATATTAATGCTCAGATCATTACAAAACCGGAATATATCGGGAATATCATTACTTTATGTTTAGGCAAGCGCGGTATTTTGCTGAATCAGAATTATTTAACTCCGACCAGAGTCGAGCTTCATTTTGAATTGCCTCTTACAGAAATTGTGTTTGATTTCTACGATAAACTGAAAAGTCAAACCCGGGGATATGCGTCATTTGATTACCATCCGATAGAGTACCGGGATGCTGACATTGCCAAAATGGACATCTTACTGAACGGAGAAAAAGTGGATGCCTTGAGTGCTTTGATTCATCGTGGCCGTGCAGCAGACTTCGGCCGTAAGCTTTGTGAGAAATTAAAGGAACTTTTACCCCGTCAGCAATTTCAGATCGCAATCCAGGCTGCCATTGGTTCAAAAGTAATTGCCCGCGAAACCATCAGTGCTTTGAGAAAGGACGTAACGGCTAAATGCTATGGTGGCGATATCTCACGTAAAAGAAAACTTCTCGAAAAACAAAAGGAAGGAAAGAAACGAATGCGCCAGGTGGGAAATGTGGAAATTCCGCAGGAAGCTTTCCTGGCAGTCCTGAAATTGGACGAATAAAACACAAGTATTGAAGTTTAGAACTATGTTTTATTCACTTCCATACTTCCATACTCGCTATTATTTCTTCTTAGGCGGCTGTTTAAGCAATTGTTCGTCCACTCCGCCTGCGTCATTTAGTATTTTTTGTTCCACCGGAAACTGGCCCTCCTGTAAAGTTGTATTGAATACTTTGGACACATGTAGCCATTGTCCGTTTTGCCAGGTAAATCCTTCATAGTCTCCATCCGGAACATAACTCTCTTTGCGTTTTGGTTCATCGGTTTCCGAAATCAGGTGATCATACACAATCATGTTAAGTGACGAATCGTAATTGAATGTGGTGCTGGCTTCTTTTTTATATTCAATATAAAACCGGTCAACTTCTTTTTTTGATGCTTTGGCAGAATCGTTTTTAAATGAAAAATAAGGTCCGCCGAATACAGCCTGTCCCTGATCATTAAATGTCAACACTTCCATCCATTTCTTGTTACTGTTGATGGTAAAGTCGTCAAAGCCAAGGAGCGTATAAATATTTTTCCCATTAAAGCTCTTTTGAATAATGCGATAGTAAATGGCACCGACCCAGTTATTAGGACCACGAACAGAGTCCTGTGGTTTTTTGGAGAACATGGAAACATCATGTAGGGGAATCAGCCTGAGTGATCCGTCTGCCGTACGCATCTGAATCGCACCCCGTTGAAGGAAGACATAAACGTCTTTTTTAATTTGCCAGGTGAATATTCGAAAGGTGCTATCCGGCGCATATAATTTCGAAATGGTTTGCAAAGAATCGAATGGATAATAAAATGAATTGGGGATTTTTAGTGACCTCACGAGCATACGTATGAAGGAACTGTCGGCACGGAATCGTTGGTTTGGTTCGGGAGCATTCACAATATCATCAGCCAAAGATTTCAATGAGTCCTGCTGCTTCTCAAATCGCAGTAAATATTCCCTGGTAATATGTTTCCCTGAACCTGCCTGGCCGGAAACCTGAATGGAAACCAGCCACGACACAGATAATATCAAAAAGAAATATTTTTTCAGGATCATGGATACATTTTAAAACTCTCACAATTTACAAGTAAGATCATGAACTCCCGAACCAAATCAAAATAGTTTCAAAATTTTATGATATTCTCAGGGCTTTGGCAAAATCATCCAGATTGTTAAAATGCAGGTCTATGAATTCATTGGGCAATTCCCTGTCGGGGTTGGTCGTTCTTAAAAATACGGTTTTCATGCCGGCGTTTTTTCCAAAAAGCATATCACTGAGATTATTCCCGACCATCAGTGATTTCTTCAGGTCGATTTCCGGAAAGTCTCTGGCGGCCTGAATAGCCATACCCGGATTGGGTTTACGACAGGGACTGGAAGATTCTGCGTCCACGCAAAAATAAATCCTGTCTATTTTACCACCACCGGCCTGAATTTCTTTCAGCATATTGGAGTGAATATCTTCCAGGTCTTCCAATGTCATAATTGCCTTGGTAATTCCACGCTGATTAGTAGCCAGGATGAGATGCCTAAAACGCGTGCTAAAATATGCGATGTTTTCTGTCGCCTGCGGATAGAACATAAATTCTTTCCAGTTCCTTACATAGGTGCCGGGGATTTCGTAATTGATTACACCATCCCTGTCCAGAAATAAAGTCCAGCTTTGATCGATATAGGAGAGGTCGAACATTAATTGTTAATTGTCAATTGTTAATTGCTAATTGAATTTCTAAAATGGCGGTACTTACCTCATTTGACCTAATGATTCTATCAATTGATAATTGACAATTAACAATTAACAATTGCCAGGGGCAGTTCTCTTTGAGCTCTGTCGTAATCTTCAGGAATACCAATGTCTACGAAATATGCATCGGAGATCATACCTAAAATTTTTCTGCCGCCATATTTTTTTTCAAGATAATCTGTTTCAAAAGAGAAAACAGGGGGAAATGACTGCTGAAGAAAAGCTACCACGGAAAGCGCATAGACGCCTCCGTTAATCAGTCCCTCCTCGTGGTATTTTTTTTCACTGAATCCGGTTACGATTTGTCTATCGATATTTACGACCCCAAAACGATCAAAGGCCTTCATGGGCTTTAAAGCCATTGTGCAGTCTGCTTTTTTAAGTTCGTGGATGATGGTAAGATTTGAAAATGTAATGCCAAAGAAAGTATCAGCATTTAATACGATGGCATTTTCCGATGAAACTTTTCCGCAGGCCTTAAAGATTGCTCCGCCCGTTCCCAGAGGCTCTTCTTCTACCGAAAAAATATAAGACCCTTCAGGCAGGTACTTCCTCACAAAAGATTCAATCTGTTCTGTTTTATAACCAAGTGCAAAAATGAATTTTTCAATCCCTTGTTTTCGTGCATTATCCAGCAGGAAAGCCAGGAAAGCCTTGCCTGCAACAGGAGCCAGGCTCTTGGGAAGGTCGGGCACCATGGGTCTTAACCTGGTTCCAAGACCGCCGGCCAGAATGATTGCCTCGGTAATCATGTGATTCAGGATTTAAAGAATTCTTTTTCGACCAGTTCGCAAACAATATGTCCCAATAAAATGTGGGATTCCTGTATCCTGGGCGTATCTGTTGAAGGTATATTAAATAGGAAATCAGAAAGGTCTTTCATTTTCCCGCCGGTTTCACCCGTAAAACCAACCGTAATCAGCTGTTTCTGGCGGGCGACTTCAAACGCCCTGACTATATTTCCGGAATTACCGGAAGTGGATAAACCCACCAGAACATCGCCGGGATGCGCTATGCCACGGATCAGACGCGCATAGATTTCGTCGAAACTATAATCATTGGCCACCGCCGTGAGGTAAGAAGTATTGCAATGCAAAGCTTCTGCCGGAAGAGCCAGGCGATCTGTATAAAACCGTCCCGAAAATTCTGCTGCCAGATGCTGTGCATCCGCAGCGCTACCGCCATTACCGGCAAAATAAACACGCTTCCCTTTTTTAAAGGCCTGCACAATTTCCTGCACGACCTGAATGGTTGTATTCAGCATCACTTCATCCAATAAAATTTTCTGTTTTACTACAATTGAAGCGTTGATTATTTTTTTGATATGATCAATCATACAAAAGTTTTAAATGGTCCAGGTAGTCAGACCATGATCCACAAACTGATAGGTTTTACAATGCCCCCCAAAATCATTCAGTCTGGACATGACCTCAAATTTTGTATTACCCGGGCAATAAAATATCATAAATCCGCCACCACCCGCACCGGAAATCTTCCCTCCTGTAGCGCCGGCTGATTTTGCAGCCAGGTAAATTTCTTCCATTCGATCGTTTGAAATGCCTTCGGCCATCCGGCGCTTTTGCTGAAATCCAAAATCCAGGATCTCACCGATTTCATGCAGCCTGCCCTTTAAAAGGGCTTCCTTCATTCGTTGTGATTGCTGTTTCAACTGGTGCATGGCATCGATGGAAGAAGATTTTTTATCTACCACGTTCTGACTCTGCTGAGTTATTATTTTAGCTGACTCCCGACTCGTCGCGGTATAATAAAGCAGGAGATTGTTTTCGAGTTCAAATAAATATTGTTGTTTGACACGCAGTGGGTTAACGATTACTTTCTCATCATCAAAAAATTCCATATAATTCACACCTCCAAATGTTGCTGCGTATTGATCCTGTTTACCACCGGCCATTTTCAGATCCTTCCGTTCAATTTCATATGCCAGGTGGGCAATATCATACTCTCCCAAAGGAAGTTTCAGCATTTCGGTAAAAGCGCCGACAATAGCTACAACCAAAGTGGAAGAAGTTCCAAGTCCTGAACCCGCCGGCACATCAACAAAAGTGGATAATTTAAATCCGGCTGGCATTCCTGGAAATTGTTTTCTGATCCGGTCGTAAACACCCTTATGAAGATCAAGCACTCCATTAAACTCCACAGGAGATCCCTTCCGTATAATCTGTTTGGTTTTATAGTCGATCGATTCAAAATGAACTTCATCGCCGTCAGTAATTTCAATATTGGCATAAGCGTATAAGGAGACCGTGGCATTGAGAATTGCGCCGCCATATAGATCACTGTAAGGACTTACATCCGTACCGCCACCGGCCAGGCCGATGCGAAGAGGTGCTTTACTTCTGTATATCATGGGATAAGCCAAGGATCGTATTTACCAGGTTTTTCCAGGAATATTTTTTCTTTTCGCTACGAAGATGAGGAATAAAATACTGTTCTCCTAATTCATAGAAACGTATGATAGCTCCCGCTAAAGCAGTGGGCTCGGGTTCAGTAACAAGACCGGTTTGCTCGTGCAAAACATGTTCTGCAAAGCTCCCGACATTCGAAACGATCATTGGCTTTTCAAAATGGTAGGCAAGCGGAGTTACACCACTTTGGGTCGCATGTTTGTAAGGCTGTATGACCGCATCCGCTGCACATATATAATTTCGAACTTCCCCATCCGGAATGAAGTCAGTTTTTAGAATCAGTTTACCTGAAATCTTTAATTCGTCGATCAACTTTTGATACTGTCCGGCATCCTCATAAAATTCTCCGGCTATCAATAATCGAATGCTGCTGTTTGCCAAAACGGGATCAGCCATCGCCTTGAGAAGTATATCCAGTCCTTTATACTTCCGGATAAATCCAAAGAATAAAATAATTTTTTCATTTTCACCTATGGGCAGATCCAGTTTTTCATTCAATAATTTCCTGGCATCTTCTTTGGAAATGATTTCGCCGAAATTATCATAAAGGGGATGGATAACCCGCCGGGCTGGTTTGGTTTTTTCAAATTTCCGGAGGTCATCCAGGACGGAGTCACTCATCGTAACAAACGCATCACAACTCCTCAGAAAATATTTAGTAAAGGCCCGGTCGCCTGGTCTTTTTTCATGCGGCAGCACATTATCTGTAATCGCAACTATTTTTGTTTTCCTGTTCTCCCGGATCCTTCTCAAAATTGTACCCAGCGCGGGTCCCATAAAGGGTAGCCAATATCTCACAACGACCAGGTCCGGAGCTTCTTTCTTCAGACGATTGCCGATGATAATCCAGTTCAGCGGATTAACAGAGTTAATCGCTGCATGTATTTCGATATCAAGAGGTGGGGGATCGGAGGAAAACTGGGTTGTGCCCGGAAACAGAAATCCGGGATATTGTAATGAAAAAGAATAGATGGAACAATCATGACCTTCTTCCATAAAAGCCTTGCAAAGCCGCTGATCAAAACTTGCAAGACCGCCACGAAGTGGCCAGGCCGGTCCTATAATCACCACTTTCATAAACCCGCTCTCTTTTCTATCAGGTAGGCATTACGATTAGGTGCATTGCGGGAAATCAATTCAGCAATAAACCCTGTTACAAAAAGCTGTGTACCGATCACCATAGCCACTAAGGCAACAAAAAAAAGCGGCCGTTGGGTAAACCCTGTTTTGTCAAAAAATATTTTCGACAATCCAAGATAAAAGGATACCAAAAAACCAAACAGGAAAAAAGACATGCCCCAGGATCCAAATAAATGCATCGGCCTTTTGCCATATTTTCCAACAAACAGAATCGAAGCCAGATCCAGCCCGCCCGTTATCAGACGCCCTACACCAAACTTGGATACCCCATATTTGCGGGCATGATGCTCAACTACTTTTTCACCTATTTTTTTAAAGCCCGACCACTTGGCAATTAAAGGAATATAACGGTGCATTTCACCATATACCTCAATACTTTTTACAACTTTATTCCGGTAAGATTTCAATCCGCAATTGAAATCATGTAATTCAATTTTAGACACTTTGGAAGTAACCCAGTTAAAAAAACGGGAAGGTAGGGTTTTGGAAAGGGGATCATGCCGAACTTTTTTCCAGCCACTGACCAGGTCAAACCCATCTTTTACGATCATTTGATAAAGGGCCGGAATTTCATCCGGACTATCCTGCAAATCCGCATCCATGGTGATTACCACATTGCCCTGGCAGGATTTGAATCCTTCGTTAAGTGCTGCGGACTTACCATAATTCCGTTGAAAACGGATGCCCTTGATGCAATCGTTTTGTGCGTGAAGCGATTCAATCACCGACCACGAAGAATCTGTACTTCCATCGTCCACGAGTATTACTTCATAGGTGAACTGATTTGCCTTCATCACCCGGTCAATCCATGCGGTCAGCTCTGGAAGTGATTCTTCTTCATTTAATAGCGGGACTATGACGGATATGTCAATGTTCATAATTGCCTGGGTTCTGCTGAAATTTCTTCAATTGCCGGTTTCGCCTTTCGCAGAATGATTGCAAAGATTAATCCGAAAACACAATCAATGATTACGCTATATCCATAACCCTTAATTAGGTTGACCGGGGTTGTTTGCTTGTCCATATCCTTGAAACTCTTCATTTGTTGCTCGATCTGTTCATCCGTAAGATGCTTCGTCTGCAGGAAAATGAGCGTATTCGTTTTGAAATTTTGCCAAAAAGAAGGATCCACAAATTTAAAATAGACGAGGTTAAACCCAATATATACCAATTCGGTTATCAGGATCGCAATGAAGATGGATGTGAAAATTTCCCTGAAATCAGCATAACCTCCGAGTTCCTTTTTCCGGGCAATTCCGGTAAATAAATACATCATTAAAATAATGAGGTAGGATGTGACGGCAAACAATCCAAAAGACAGAGGGCTGGAAGCAAAAAATTTATACCGGCAAAAAAGCAAAATTATATATAACAAACCGGCAATGATACCGTAGCGTATACCGAGCCTGTATTTGGATACCGGGGTCATATGTAAAAATTAATTTAAAAAATATTTATACGTTATCCTTAAAAATACCCGGTTCGCTTTTCTTGGTAAAAGCAGCGCCCAGCAGGGCAGCGATTGTACTGAAAAAAAGCGTAGCCAAAAAGGCAAATATCATTAAGGGAACGGGCTTCATAAATTTCTTTGTCATATTCACTGCCTGATCAATCTGTTCCTCAGATAGGTTGCCCTTAGCTTCCAAATCGGTTCTTGTTTTTACAAGTAGCTGATCAAGGAATTCGGGAAATATCACAAAGACTGAAAGCAGGGAATAAACAGTCATTAATACTGAAACGACGAGAGCTATTTTAAATCCATAACCAAAGGCTTTTCCGAAAGTAACTCCGTCTGTCTGTCGTTTTCCGAACTGAATACAAAAAACGATAATAGCAACAGCAGTAATGACCGTCGAAAGCCATTTAAACCAGGTGTCGAAGCGAAGGTGCGCAAATCCTCCGATCAGATCCACGACGATTAATACCAGTGAAAGCATGAGTCCCTTGCCCAAATAATCAGATGTTTTCTTTTTCATATTGGCTGTTATTTTTGTTGATCAATTACTTAAATGAAGTTTACCTTTTGTGACGATACCAAGCGCTTTGCCTGTAAATACAAAACCATGAAATGGTGAATTCCTGGATTTGGAAGCCGTTCTTGTCAGGTCATATTTCCATTCGATCCCCATATTGAAAAGAGTCAGATTACCCGCACTGCCTTTTTCTATAGTGCAAGGACTCAGGTTGAAAATTCTGCGGGCATTTCCTCCGAACAAGGCATATATTTTTTCAGCAGACAACTCCGGAAACATGGTTTGAATAACAGCATAAGAAGTTTCGAGTCCGGTCATGCCATATTTTGCATTTTCGAATTCCAGGATTTTACTGTCATATTCATGCGGCAGATGATGCGATGCTATGCAGTCGATGGTTCCGTCGCGTACGGCCTGCTTTAACTGGTCTGCAATAACCCTGGTACGCAGGGGAGGATAGACTTTCAGATTGGTGTCATAGTCTACCAGCGCATCGTCGCTGAAAAAAAGGTGATACGGTGTTACTGAACAGGTGATATCAATTCCGGATTCTTTACCCCGGCGAATATATTCGATTGACTTAGGAGATGTGACGCCGGTAAAATGAATCCGTGAACCTGTATACCTGGCCAGTTTAATATCGCGGGCAATGATCAGTTCTTCTGACATCATGGGTTTACCGGGAAGTCCCAGCCGGGTGGAAAGAATTCCTTCGTGTATGAGTCCGTTCGGTGAAATACTGGTATCGTCCGGTATCTGTATAATTACGCCCTGAAAGGCTTTGACATACTGCAGTGCCTTCACCAGGACGCCGGAAGACTGCACCGGATGCAGGCCATCTGAAAAAGCCACAGCTCCGCTGTTTTTCATATCGTACATTTCAGCAAGGTGCCGCCCATCCAGGTTTTTTGTTATCGCGCCTATTGCGTGAATGGTGACGGGTAAACCATTGTTACGGTGGTGGATAACTTCTACTTGTGACTTACCATCGGTAACCGGCTGGGTATCAGGTATCAGAAATACGTCTGTAAACCCGCCCGCTGCTGCCGCGGCAGATCCTGTTTCCAATGTCTCCTTATACTCAAAACCAGGATCAGCAAAATTGGAAAAAATATCAACCCATCCTGGGCACACCTGCAGGTTTTTCTCGTCAATCACCAGGTCGGCTTTTTCAGAAATAGAAGTTGCGATCTCGCGGATTATATTATTTTCTATTAAAATATCCTGGATGGTTCCGTGATGGGAAGAGAGTGGATCAGTAATGCAAGCCTGTTTAATTAGCAGCTTCATCTATAAGGAATTGCGCGAAGATAAGGTATCGGGATGAATTCATTTTCGGGCAAGAAGTTTTTATCCTAGATTTGCATCCCGATAATTACGGAAATTCGGGACGTAGCGCAGCCCGGTAGCGCGTTTGCATGGGGTGCAAGAGGCCGCTGGTTCGAATCCAGTCGTCCCGACAAAAGAAAGCCTCCTGCCTTTGGTGCGAGGCTTTCTTACTCTGTTATCTTTTGGGTTTCTTCCTGGCTGGCATATTCCCCGGGGGGATTTGGCAATATCATCACCTTGGAGTTTTGTAATGAAATAACAGAAGAGGCGGAATACAAGCCGATGCTGTCGCCTGAAAATGTATAGTCCATTAAAGTGAGCTTGACAAATCCATCAATGGAGAGCTCGATATAATTACCGTAGCAGATCAGCCTGAAATAAAAAGATCTCTCTTTATTGACCGTAAATATTCCCGACTGGATATCATAAAAAATAAAATTCTGGCGGGTGTTCAACGGGTTAAATCCCCAGGTTCTGATATTTACTAACCCATTGGAAACATCAAAGGAAATAAAATAACCATTTCCATCCTGGTCAATATCGCTGACCAATCCGAGTTTCCCCATTCCCTCAACCGTTAGTAATCCTTCCCAAATAAAACTGGATGAGGGTTTCTCAAAACAAAATATTTCGTAACCGCTTCTTGCGCCGTAGGTCCATTTATCGGGTTCGATGGTTGAAGAAGCCGTCGGATTTTCAAGTAGAGTTTTCACCGACCCGAATTCTGACTGTGGGATTGTTTTAATGATCATCTGGTCCCAGCGGTAATAACTTTTTAGTACCAGCCTTCCCCGGTCATCTGTATCCAGTTCCTTTGGCGGAGGCAACACGCGGTGCGTATCAATTTTTCCATACGCGTAAAAAAAATTATATACCAGCATATGTTCCCCATCCTTCACCACACGGGCTGCATAATTTCCTTGCGGCAACAACACATCCGCATGAAAAGAATGATACTCTCCAAAAAAATCTTTCGCAAACCAATAACGTATTTTTATATCTTCCCGGATGGAGCCTAGTATATAAAAATAACCGTTCAACTCAAAAACACAAGGGCATTCAATATCATCATATACCATCGGATATAACAACGGGGGCATTGTTTCAACTTTATCATTTGTAATTTTTATCAGACCTACGCATCCTCTGCGGGATACAGGTCCTGCAATGGTTCGGGCGGCAACAACAAGGTAAATTTCTCCTTTATGTTCAAATCTGAAAGGATCTCTGAAACTCAGCCATTTTCTAGGATTGGTCTTAGAAGTTTCATAAAAGAACCCCTCCGGTGCAATTGGGAAAATGGCTTTTCGGTCTTTTTTCCAATCAACCAGGTTGCCTGATTCAGCATATCCGATTCTTGAAATTACACCGCGGTCTTTTCGTTGCAAACCGGTATAATACATTTCAAATTTGTCACCCACCTCTACTACATGCATGGTCCAAAGCATATCATCGTCCCACTCACCGGGATTACCAACAAATAACGCATTGTTCACCCTTTTCCAGGAGATCCCGTCTCTTGAAACTGCGTGTGCGATATAATCATGATTGGGAATGATCAGGTGAAACAAATGATAAATGCCCTTATGTATAATAACCGTGATATCACCAATTTCCCAATCACTAAAGCCGGATCCAGAGTACATAGCAGTTTTTATCCATTTAAAAAAAAGTAAAAATATCCCTTTGGACTGATTTTGGATGACCTCCAAATGTCAAGCTAGTGCAAAACGGAAAATAATGAAGGAATATTACATACAATTATTCAGCCCCCATGGGCTGATCCGATTTCATGATCCCGAAATTGGCAGAGACAAGGACACCGGCGGACAGGTAAAATATGTTCTGGAATTGTTGGAGAATCTCTCCCTTCATCCACAGGTCCGAAAAGTGGATCTTTTTACGCGGCGTATAATTGATAAGAGGGTGTCGGCAGCTTATGAAAGAGAGGTTGAAATAGTCAATGAAAAAGCCCGTATTGTCAGGATGTCCTGCGGCGGTCATTCCTACCGGCCAAAGGAAACACTCTGGGATCACCTGGATGAATTTATAGATAAAACGATACGCTTTATTGACCAGGAAGCCGATTTTCCCGATGTAGTGCACGGTCACTATGCTGATGGAAACTACCTCGCAGGCCAGGTAAGTGAAATATATGGAATCCCTTTTCTCGCCACTGGTCATTCCCTGGGAAGGAATAAAAAAAATATCCTGATACTGGAAGGAATGTCACCTGAAAAAATTAATGAAAAATTCAATATGGAACGGCGGATCGCTGTGGAAGAGAACCTTCTGCTCACCGCCGATGTTTTTATTGAGAGTACCCAGCATAACATTGACACGCAATATGCACTGTATGACAATGTGAAATCAGCTAAATTTAAGGTGATACCGCCTGGTGTGAACCTGGAAATTTTCTATCCTTTCTACAGACTGGATATGCCATCATTTAAGATGTCTATAGAGCAGGAGCAGGCGATTTACCGGGTTAATTCAGATATTGAGCGTTTCCTGTTCAACCCCGCAAAACCATTGATCCTTTCCATTGGAAGGGCGGATAAACGTAAGAATTTTGAAGCGATTATTCAATCCTACGGACAGGATAAGGAATTACAGGCCATGGCTAATCTTGCCATTTTCGCAGGCGTGCGTAAAGATATCAGCACAATGCCGGAGGATGAACAGGACATCCTGAAGAATCTTTTACTACTGCTTGACAAATATGACCTGTATGGCAAAATGGCCATTCCCAAAAAAAATGATCCCAAACTGGAAGTGCCCGAAATATATCGCATCGCAGCGCGAAAAAAGGGTGTATTTATCAATGCAACTCCGGGGGAGAATTTCGGATTGACGATTGTAGAAGCTGCCGCCTGCGGATTACCTGTGATCGCATCGCCTACAGGAGGTCCTAAAGAAATATTGGAGCAGGTCGAAAACGGATTGCTGGTAGACGTGGAAAACCCCAAGGCTATTGCAGAGGCACTCAAAAAAATTATTGCCGATCAGACATTGTGGGAAAAATATTCTACAAATGGTATTATGGGCACCAGCCAGCAGTATTCATGGACCTCTTATGCTAACAAATACATGGATGTAATTAATGAACTTTTTGTACAAAAAAATAATGAGGTCCCCGGCTCCAAAAAAAAGACCGCCTACGGGAAAAAGTTAACCAATGCAGAAATGATTGTCATTTCCGATCTGGATGGGACACTGGTCGAAGGCAATGATTCAAGTGGTCTCAAAGAATTTAAGGAATGGATCATAGACAATAAAACCAAAGTGGCATTTGGAGTGGCAAGCGGTAGAAACAGGCATATAACAGAACAGGCATTTGCAGAGTATGACCTTCCCAAACCAGATATACTCATTTGCTCTGCAGGCTCTGAAATTTATTATACGGACAAATTTATTCCGGACAAAGGATGGGAACGGCATATTGACTATCAGTGGAAAAGAAATGAATTGGAACAGGCACTATCTGGCTTTCCGGGTATTCATTTGCAGGAACCGGATGCCCAGTGGCGTTTTAAACTCAGCTACTATGTGGATGATCATTTTGATGATGATGACCTCGCCAATCTGTATAAATTTCTTGACGACCGTAAGCTGAGGGCCAAAATAATACTTACTGAAAATCATTACCTGGACCTTCTGCCATTCCGGGCCAGTAAAGGAAGTGCCGTACGCTACCTGAGCTACAAATGGAAAGTTCCCCTGGAACGTTTCATTACCGCTGGCAACAGTGGTAATGATGAGGATATGCTCAAAGCGAAAACAAATGGAATTGTAGTTTCCAATTATAGTCCTGAGTTGGAAGATTTAAGGAAAAACAAGTTAATTTATTTTACGAAAAATCCACTCGCCAAAGGGGTGCTGGAAGGCATTCAGCACCATATCGAGTTTGATTCAATTAAATAATAAATCGTTTTATTCTGGTTTCAACTTTACTCTCATTACATAGGATTTGCAGGTCATGTAAAGCATATTGTGCACTTGATCTATATAACAATTGGAAGTCAGTTCACCGGTGTAAATCCTGGCCAGTACTTTACCGGATGGATTAAATAACCAAATGCCACCCGGACCGCTGGCGAAAATATATCCCCTGGCATTTACTTTCATGCCATCCGGATTGCCGGCTAATTTTCCTTCTTCGGCGGATACATGATAAAAGACTGATTCCTTAGCGATCAATCCCTGATCGTTCAATTCATATTTCGTCCATTCCTTATTATCATTGTCAGAGTTGGAGATGTAAAGAATTTTGTTATCTGGAGAAAGCGCAATGCCATTCGGATATGAAACTTTGTCTGTCACCAACAAGGCCTTGCCTCCAGGTTTTACGAGATAGATTCCCTGAAAGGGTATTTCCTTTGTACTGTCTTTTACTCCCTTTTCCAAACCATAGGGTGGATCGGTGAAATATAAATTTCCATTGGCTGCATAAACAGCATCATTGGGGCTGTTAAATTTTTTACCCTGGTAAGAAGATACAATGGCTTCAAAGACAGCCTTGGGGTCGTTTAACAAAGATTTCATCCTGCCGATCTGCCGGTTGCCTTGTTGACATAAAACGAGTCCTCCTTTTTTGTCAATCACCAGGCCATTAGATCCCGGTTCCTTTTCTTTAGGAATAGTGCCGGTATACCCGGAAGGTTCCAGGTAAATACTTGCTCCATTTCCCTGCTTCCATTTATAAATCCTGTTGGCAGGAACGTCGGAAAACAACAGATAATCGCTGTCACTGATATACACCGGACCTTCAGTCCATTTATAACCTTCTGCGATAACTTCTATAGCAGCAGTAGAGTCTATTAAATTCAATGCATCCGCATCAAGGATACTGATATGCCTGGATAAAACTTTTACTGTATCGGCAGACACAGCGCTGTCTTTTTTTGCATTGTTCGTCTGATTCTCACAAGCCGTCAGGACAGCGATGAGTAATACAGCAGAAATAAATTTTTTACTTTTCATTGGTTGTTTTATTTATAAAAAATAATCAGCAATCTTAGAATGACCTCTGATGAACATTTCGTCGGCGTCTAAATAATAAATTTGACTCGTCCCGCCCATTAATTTTAATCCGGTCAGATATCCTGGCTTAATCAGTTTATTACTAACTAAATAAATGGGACCATTCCTTCCTTTGAGGTCTTTGAGTTCTGTTCCGATGATCAAGCCGCTAAGGTATTGGTAATTACTTTCCCGCCCGGTCTGTTGCAACAATTGTCTTGTACGAACAATAAATGCACTGTGTAAAAGATTTTCCTGCATCCCTTTTATAAATCCCTCGGCAAATGATTCGCCATCGACCCCCTTAGTAACCGAATTCCGTAAAATGCTTTCTTCCGTCAGAAGGCGGAATATTTCACCGGTCATATATGTTCTGAAATCAAAACCTTTTTTATTTTTTACAAATACATGTTTGGAGTGGGTGCCTGGAAAAATAAATATCTTTTCAGCATCATCACCCGGGTCACAACCCAGAAGCAGGGTTTCTTCCCCCCGCATAATATCGTCATCCTTCTTAAAACCCGATACTAAATATAATGTATGTTGAAAATCTTCATTCCCCGTAATTTTTTTAATGTCGAACCCCGAACGTTCCCAGGTAAAGGGAAGTTTTTGATAGGGAAGTTCCATTAAGCCAATAGAGGAAGACGCCATTCCTGAAACGATAACCGGCATATCCCTATCAATATTCCCAGGTAGCCGGCGGATTGCCGCAGCTATCTTTTTTTTATAAAAATCAATTCTTTCCTTTTCCGGCTGGCCCGTCGCCATCCATTGATTATACATTTCTATGATCCCTTCGCCAGACAACACTTCTCCGGATATTTCTTTTTTATTGGTATCTATCAACCGAAGTCTGAAGTTTGTTGTACCCCAATCGCAACTGAGAAATGTACCCATGGATTAGTTTGCTTCTTTAAAACGTTCTATTTCCCCTGCTTTCATCTGCCTTATTTAGTTCTTAATAATGCTTCTTTTACCTGTTCTGTAATTTTGTTAAACTGTTTCGCATTGATTAAATCTGCTGAGGCCAGCCAGGACCCACCCACTGCGATAACGTTTTTCAGTTGGAGGTATTCATACATATTATTTATAGTCACGCCACCCATAGGTATAAACTGTATTTCCAATTGCTGGTAGGGATCCTGCAATGCTTTTAAGAAACGGGCGCCATCCCATTGAGCGGCAGGAAATAGTTTCAATATTTTAAATCCCATTTCATTAGCCAATTCTATTTCGGATGGCGTCATTACACCGGGCACAAAGGGAAAATGATTCTTGATTGCATTTTTGCAAATAGTTGAATTTAAACCGGGCGCAAGGCCAAATTGTGCACCAGCATCCATGGCCTGAATCACCTGTTCGGCAGACAGCAATGTACCTGCCCCGATATACATTTCGGGTAAATTCTTCCGGATGATACGAATAGACTCTGCCGCCGCCCCGGTACGAAAAGTAACTTCCATTACGTGCAGCCCGCCCTTCAGCAAGGCTTCAGCTACGGCTAATGCTTCACTGGCTGATGAAAAAGTTACCGCGGGAAGAATTTTTTGTTCCAGTGCGGCCTTTAATAAACTGTTTTCCATTTAATCGTCGTGAGTAATCCCGGGAAACGCTCTTTTGATATATAAATGTAGTTTTTATATCAACAGGTATTTTAGTTTAAACAAGTATTAAATTGTGTCAAAAGGCCGGGACTGTTAACTCCTAAAAACATCTGATGAATCAAATTTTCGTGGTCGGCAGTTCCAATACGGATATGGTAGTTAAGACTACCAGACTGCCGGTGCCTGGTGAAACTATATTAGGTGGAGATTTCTTTATGAATGCTGGTGGTAAGGGAGCTAACCAGGCTGTCGCCGCAGCCAGACTGTCGGGAAACGTAACCCTGGTAACCAAACTGGGTAATGACATCTTTGGAAATCAAACGATGGAAGGATTAAAGAAGGAAAATATAGATACAAAATATGTCTTCCTGGATAACAACAACCCTTCCGGTACGGCATTAATTATTGTCAATGCAGAAGGTGAAAACTGTATTGTCGTTGCTCCAGGTGCCAATGCATACCTCCTGCCTGCGGATATTGAAAAAGTGGAAAATATCAGCAAAGCGACCGTTATTTTAATGCAGTTGGAAATTCCCCTGGTAACTATCATGCATATAGTAAGACTCGCTAAATCAAATCAGCAGAAACTGATAATAAATCCGGCTCCGGCACAAAAACTGGATGATGAATTGTTAAAGGGTTTATTCCTGATAACGCCGAATGAATCGGAAGCATCTCAATTGACGGGAGTAAACGTAAAAGATGAAGGATCAGCTTCGGATGCAGCATCCGTATTTTTGAGCAAAGGGGTGCAAAATGTGATTATAACGATGGGTAGGGAAGGCGCCTTTTTTCGAAATGACAAGTTTAAAATAAAGATCGATGCGCCGGCTGTAAAGGCACTTGACACAACCGCCGCGGGTGACACATTCAACGGGGCATTATCAGTTGCGATAACTGAAAATATGGATTGGGAAAAAGCATTAAAATTTTCGGTACAGGCCGCATCCATTTCTGTGACGAGAATGGGCGCGCAATCTTCCGTCCCTTATAGAAAAGAAATTGTAATTTGATCCAACAGAATATTCATCTCCAAGTTATAAAAAATGTCCTGGTTAAGACTTATGGAAGAAAAGATCAAAGAAAGCGAGCCTGTTGAAACACCCGGGGAAACAGAAGCCATCCTTTCTGTTCCTCCTGCGCACAAAAAGCATTCGTTAGCCGGATTGATCAGGGAAATGTGGCCGGCATACCTGATTGAAATTATTGTGATTATTCTGGGCATCTCCATAACCCTTGCACTGGAAGAATGGCGTGACAATCGTAGGGAAAATCATCTCGAACAGATCTACCTGAAAAATTTGCATACAGATATTGAGGTTGATACAAAAACATTGGAGCAGGCCTTAACCGGCACGAAAAAATTACTGGAAAGCGGTAATAAATTACTTGGCTATACCAGAAATCCTGATGATAAAAATATTCAATCTGCACAGCTATTCGTGGGCGTACGCGCAATTCTCGGTCGCCCGAATTTTATATCTGACGATGCCAGTTTTACAGATCTGAAAAGTTCGGGAAATCTGCATTTGATAGACGATATTCAATTGAAAAACCTGCTCTTTGCCTATTACAACGAAACACAACATATCAAAGAAGTGCAGGATGCAGAACGGCAGGCAACCATTATCCTCTCCGGTACTTATTTTTTAAAGCGGTTTTCACTGGATACAAGCAGAAATCTCGTACCCATAACGCCCGGAGAAATGAATGAAATATTGAAAAACGTTGAATTCGGCAATAATGTTCTTTTAAGGGTACTTAATCGAAATGAGTTATTGAATATGTATCAGACTGCGGATTCCCTGGCTGTACAATTGAAAGATGAACTGATCAAAAAATAGTTTACCATTTTTCAAGCCCGAGGAGTTTTTTTCCAAGCAGAGACAATTCAGCAACCGGGTTCTTTTTTTCTCTTTCGAGCGGATCACCAGGAAATGCATAGCCCTCCATGGCATCCCTGTTTTTCCAGCTGTTGATGCGCCATTGTACAAGTTCCTCATTATCTTCCTGGGCAGGCATCATGGCGATATATTGCGCGACCCGAACTTTGTCCTTACTGGTGTTTGCCCGGATACCATGGGGTTCCAGGCTATTAAATATTAATAAATCACCTGCTACCAGTTTAACTTTTTCCAGCTCAAAACCGGATGTGTCGGGTTTGTAATGATCCCTGTCGTCCGGTTGAGTCAGTTTCCATGTATCATAGGTTCTGTATAACTCAGGAACACATTGAAAGCCCCCCATGTTTTCATCAGTCTGGTCCGCTAAAGCCAATACACCCTGCACATTTTGTGGTTTGGTTTCGGGATCATAGTCCCAATGAATAAAGCCCTTATATTCAAATCCCGGTCTCAGGGGAAAATTCAGGTTTGCCCGGTCAATGGTTACCCAAAGCTTTTCAGTGCCCCAGATATCAGCAAATGCCTGGTGCACTTTGGGGAATTGCCGGTTATCCCACATATACTGCTGATTATAAATTTCAACCATGCCCGTATTATTCAATTCTTTCATTTCCATTTTCACATTGGGTCTTTTATACCAACTGTCCACATCGTCCGGTTTTTTATCTTCATATTCCCAGAGATAATCGGCTAATTTTTTTACCTGGTCCCTCGGTACCGCATTACGGATAATAACATACCCGTTTTTTACCCAGAAAGCCCAATCTTCTTCGGTCAGCAAACGAAGGGGCTTGCCATCGCTACGGTCATTTAATTTAATCTGACTGGATTTTGCAGTGGAAGGATTTCCCGGGATTTCCTTGTGTGCCATGGTGGGAGGGGCAGGAGCCATCGTTTTTTGCATCATATACATTGATTTAATAACACAAAGCTATACCCGGATTCTCTTCAGACCTTCCCATACATTAACCAGTATTTGCTCTGTATTGACTTATTCTATAACTTACTATCAGATTATCCTACAATTCAGGACATGAACGAGATACAACTGGAAAAGATCGTATTCGAACCGGGCAAATCTTTTAAGATATTTTCGCCCCGGTTGAAAAATACTTTTCTATGGCATTATCATCCGCAGATTGAACTCGTTTATGTGGAAGCGGATGCAGGCATCCGTCACGTGGGAACACATATTTCCGGTTATACTTATAGTGACCTGGTGTTTATCGGCGGTAATCTTCCGCATTTAAATTTTGATTACAGGCTGAGAAGCGATTATCATCAGATCGTCATTCAGTTAAAGACCGATTTCCTGGGAACCGCTATTTCCATAGCGCCTGAACTATCCGGAATCAGTCAGCTTTTTAAGGATGCTGATTACGGCATTGCATTTTACGGAGAAACAAAACGGATAGTCTCAGAAAAATTAAAACAGTTGGATGGACTAAGCGCATTCGATCAGCTCATCGAACTCATTCATATTTTTAAAATGCTCGCAGATGCAAAAGAGCGTCACATTTTGAACAGCGACCTCTCCAGTTCTGCCTTTATTTTAAAAGATAAAATCAGGATGGGAGCGATATATGAATATATCGATGCTCATTACGACCAAAATCCTGATGTAAACAAAGTAGCTGCTAAAGTACATTTAACCACACCGGCTTTCTGCAGGTACTTTAAAAGGCAGACCAATATGACTTTTACAGATTTTGTAAATCAATACCGGATCGAACGGGCAAAAAACCTGCTGATGCAGGATCAGAATGTAACTGAAACCTGCTATGCCGTTGGTTTTGAAAGCATTTCTTATTTCAATAAATTATTCAATAAAATCGTTGGGGAAAATCCTTCTGTCTTTAAAAAGAACTGGGAGTTTCATGCCGAAAAAAGATAGAATGATTCCTTTTCGTCCTCGTCAGGGCAAAAAAAATCAACGACAGATATTTAGTCCGTCGTTGATCCTGTGGATATGTAAATTATTATTATACCCAAGTGTTATTTCATAGCTACGTAATCAACCATTTTAGAAGTATCCTTCTTTGGAACAGTGTCCATTACATAATTCACTACTCTTGCATACTTGGAAGTGTCTTTTTTAGGAACAGTATCCAATATCATAGCATATTTAGAAGTATCCTTTTTTGGAACAGTGTCCAATATCATGGCATACTTGGAAGTATCCTTTTTCGGAACAGTGTCCAGAAACTGAGCATACTTGGGAGAATCTGGCTTTGGAACGGTATCCAGCGCATTATAGGCTACCGTATGTTTTGTTTTAATAGCAGTTGTTCCCATAATAGACGACGCAACACAGAGGCCTGCGAAGGCCGCGAATAAAACTTTCTTCATTGTAATAAATTTTGAGGTTTAACGAAAAATCCTACGTTTCAGGAATTGAGTGGTTTTTTACTTATTGCTTTTCGTAGAGGGAGGATTAACCCTATTGAGGTAAAAACCATGCCAATTATGTTTAATCGCGTTTAACAATTCGTTTAAAATTTTCACATTTTCCTGGTACAATATTTTTTAAGTGGGAAATTGAATTATTGAATAAGAAATTGAAAAGGTTGTGGAAATATCTACATGCTTATTCTGAAACTTAAATTTTTGTCCGGGAATTACAGATGACAGATCTGAATTCAAAAAGAAAAAAGTTTGGGGGTATTCTCTGAAAACAAATTTGTTTTACCGGGAAAATCCTGAATTGGAAAATGGAAATGCTTGCCGAATTATTGGATAATAACCTGGAAAATTTATGAGAATAACCGGGTAACCGGATAAATCTATAAATAATTGATTATCAGTAGTAATATATATATCATCTCTACGTTTAAATACATTCTGGACATATAAAAAGAACTGTCCGTCCTATTGTGTATTTTGCGTCCAAATCCAAGTAAAATCCTTCCAGATGCTAAGAAAAACCATTAAGGTATCGGCAATTGTTATTGTCATTCTCCTTGCACTCGCTTTCACCCTTCCATTATTATTTAAAGGAAAAATCCTTACCCTTGCCAGGGAACAGGTCAATAAAAATATAAATGCCCGTGTCGATTTTTCAGACGTCGACATTTCTCTGTTCCGGCATTTCCCCAGGCTTGCTGTTGGTCTCGAGAACCTGCAGGTCGTTGGTGCCGAATCATTCAGCCAGGATACCCTGATTGCCGCCAGCCGGATAGACGTAGCCGTGAATCTGTTCAGCTTATTTGGCGGGTCCGATATGAATATCTATAGTATCACGGTAGACAAACCGCGCATACACGTGATCGTTCATAAAGATGGTAAGGCGAATTGGGATATCAGTAGGCCCGATACATCAACCGTGTCAGCGGGTTCACAAACTGCATTTCATATGCACCTCCAATCCTATGAAATTAAGGATGCCTATATCAGTTACATCGATCTTACTTCAGATATGAGCAGTGAAATTCAGCATCTCAATCATTCAGGAAGCGGCGATTTTACATCGGATCTTTTTACTCTGCGCACAAAGACCTCCGCCGAATCTGTTTCATTTACTTATACTAAAATTCCTTACCTGGTTGATGCACAGACAGCTCTGACAGCAGATATCGAAGTAGATAATAAAACGAATAAGTACAGCTTCAAAACAGACGATATTCATTTGAATGATCTGCAACTGGCGACCGAAGGTTATTTCCAGTTTGTAAACGATTCCACCTATGGAATGGATATAAAATTCAATACGCCTTCAACGGCATTCAAAACACTATTATCCCTGATCCCTTCAATTTATAAAACGGATTTCGATAAAATCAAGACCAGCGGCAATGCCACATTGAATGGATTTGTAAAAGGAGAATACAATACGGCAAAAATTCCGGCTTACCAGGTGAACCTGAAAGTCGACAATGGATTCTTTCAATACCCGGATCTACCACAACCTGTCAAAAATATCGCCATTGACATGAAAGTTGATAATCCGGATGGTATTACCGATCATACAGTCGTGGATATCTCGAAGGGACATATTGAATTCGGAAACGATCCGTTTGACTTCCGGATTCTTATAAAGAATCCAATGACCGTTCAGTATATCGATGCAACCTTAAAAGGAAAATTAAACCTGGCCGATATAACCCGATTTGTAAAATTGAGTGCAGGTACCAGTCTTTCAGGATTGCTGGATGCAAACGCCACTGCAAAAGGAAATCTTTCCACCATTACCAAACAGCAAGCCGGGGATTTCTTAGCAAATGGTTTTATTAATATTACGGGGTTGAACTACAGTTCTCCCGATTTCCCGCAGCCGGTGAGAAACAGCAATATTCAAATTGCGTTTCAAAACCCGGATGGTATTGCAGATCATACACTGATCCAGGTTCCGTCCGCCCATATTGAAATAGGTAAGGACCCGATCGATTTTAATCTGTCCATTAAAACCCCGGTGTCCAATCTCGTATTTGCTGGCAGACTGAAAGGAAGTTTTAATCTGGCCAATGCCAAACAGTTCACTACTTTCCCTGCAGGTACAAGTATCTCCGGATCATTAGCCGGGGACATTTCTTTTTCCGGAAACAAACAGGCTATAGATAAAAAAGAATATGATAAAATCAACAGTTCGGGAACCCTTGATTTGAAAAACATTCATTACTCAAGCAAGGACTATCCCGATGGTTTTTTACTCAGTGACGCGGCTTTCAGTTTCAATCCCAAAAATATCACGCTGAATGCTGCCCATGCCGAATATTTGAAAAGCCATCTTACCGCAAAAGGTTTTCTGGATAACGCGATCGGATATGCTTTAAAGGACGAGCCGCTCTCAGGAAACCTGGATCTCTATGCTGACCAGATTGACCTAAACAGGTTTATGGCGACAGTTCCTGCAGGAACAGACACAGCTAAGAACGAGGCTGCCGGTCCACCCTTCGCAGTACCAAAAAATTTAAGCATCCTTATCCACGCTAAAGTGGACAAGATGCATTATGATAAAGTTGACTATTCAAACCTGAGCGGAGCCATGGCCATCAACGACGAAACTATCGCACTGAAAGACGTGCAGATGGACGCATTGGATGGAAGGATGAAGGCAAGCGGATATTATTCTACCAAAAAAGATAAAAAAAATCCGGATATTTCTTTCAACTACGATGTACAGGGACTGGATATTCAGAAAACATTCTATGCATTTAATTCGGTGCAAAAGCTTATGCCCATGGGGCAGTATATAGACGGAAAGATGAATGCGCAACTTTCCATGACGGGCAAGCTCGGAGGGGACATGATGCCTGATACCCGGACGCTAACGGGCAAGGGTAACCTCTTCCTGGTGGATGGAGTATTTAAGAAATTCGCTCCGGTCGAAAAACTGGCGCAGACCCTTCATATAGATCAGTTGAACGGAACATCGCTTAAAGACGTCAAATTTAATTTTGAATTTGCGAACGGGAAGGTCCTTGTTCAGCCCTTCCATTATAAATATGATAATATCGACATGGAAATTGGCGGTATGCACGGATTCGACCAATCGATCGATTATGTAATCGCTATGAAAGTGCCAAGGGCCATGCTGGGAACAGATGCCAATAACCTGGTTAACAACCTGGCACAGCAGGCGGCTACAAAAGGTATCCCGGTTAAGGTTTCCGACTATATCAATCTTAAAATTAATATGGTTGGTACATTGACTAATCCACAGGTTAAAACAGGACTGAATTCAGCAGGAACAGATTTGACAGCTGAAGTTAAACAACAAGCCGCCGTGTTCGCCAAACAGGCAACGGACAGTGTGAAAACAATCGCAAATGCTAAAACGAATGAAGCCAGGGATTCTGCTGTTGCCATAAAAAACCAGGGGATAAAAGATCTTCAGACGGATCTGGGCAAAGCCATCTCAAGTCAGAAAGATACAACGGGAGGATCGGCCAAAGTACTTGAAAACACCCAGAAAAATGCAGAGCAGACTTTAAAAAATACTTTTGGTAGTATGTTCAATAAGAAGAAAGCGATTAAGGATACGACGAAAGTGAAGTAGGTTTGTTAAAGAATATTAACGATTCGTTAATTAAGCCTTTCTGAATTCCATAGATCCAAATCTGTTGTAATGCATGAATATCTTCATGTTTGGAACCGGGCGCTGATGGTTAAATATCTTTTATTACTGATTCTCATTTCGACTCCGGTTTTTTTATTGGCGCAATTGGAACGGGATACAACGATTAATCCGGGTATAAAAGAAATTGACCTGATCGATATTGGCCAGCGTATTTTCAATAAAAATTCTGTAAACAGGGAGGATGTGGTGGTCAACAAAAAAGGCCGCGTTCATTTTAGTGCGTTCCCTGCAGTAGGCTATACCCTGCAAACCGGATTTGCCGGGGTCATCAGTGGAAACGCTGCCTTTTTTATCAGTGCACATAATCATGAAACGGAAAACATTTCTACCGTTATTTCCAGTATCGCCTATACCAGCAAAAATCAAATCATATTTCCAGTTGCATCGAGCATATGGACAAAGAATAATGAATATAATATTCTTACGGACTGGCGGTATTTAAAATATCCCTCTGAAACTTACGGTCTGGGCGGTCATACAAAGCAGGATAGTTCTTATAATATTGAATATTCTTACATCAAATTCCACCAGTCAATTCTTAAAAAAATAGGGAATGATCTGTATGCTGGTATTGGGTACGATCTTGATTATTTCTGGAATATTCAGGAGTTAGATGCACCGGTGGATCGTGAAACCGATTTTCAACAATACGGGATTTCAAAAACGGAAAAAGCTTCCGGACTTTCATTTAATGTCAAATATGATTCCAGGAGAAATCCGATCAATCCGCAAAAAGGAGTTTATGCCAATATACTCTTCCAACCGAAATTCACTTTTATGGGAAGTGATGCCAACTGGCAATCTTTATTGCTTGAATTCAGGACTTATATAAAATTACCATATGAGTCCCGTAACATCCTGGCATTCTGGAGCTATAACTGGTTTACGCTGGCAGGCAAGCCTCCTTATTTATTATTGCCCAGTACGGGCTGGGATGAATTCAGCAACACAGGACGAGGGTATATCCAGGGGCGATTCAGAAGTTTAAATATGATCGATCAGGAAGCGGAATACCGGTTCACTATATCCCGCAATGGCTTGTTTGGTGGAGTTGTTTTTGCTGATGCCGAATCTTTTTCGGACCTCGCAACCGGCAAATATGAAGTCATTTCTCCCGGTGCCGGATTGGGTATCCGGATCATGCTGAATAGATTTTCAAAAACAAATATTGCCCTCGATTATGCCTGGGGAACCCAGGGCTCCAGCGGGTTTTTTGTAAACCTTGGGGAAGTATTTTGACAATGTGCCAATTTGCAAATGTGCAATTGTGCAAATAAAATTGAATTTGCCCATTTGCATATTTGCACATCTGCACATTACCTCAACAGCTGCTCCATTTGCTGAAACGCAGAAATAAACAATTTATATTTATTATCCGTATGTGGCCAGGCAATCGTATGGGTTCTGACAATGTCTTCAAGGACCATCGTCGCTCTGACACAATCTGCACTGTCATAAAAATATCCCTTCCATATATCCGGTAAATCACCGTATGGCTTTATAGTAAATCCGTTGCCATAAATCTTGATGGGCGAAGGTGTACTCCTGACGTCAACGGTATTTAATTCATTATCGAGTGCCCAGGTAAAATAACTTACCCAAAAAGCGCAATGATTCTTCAATCTTATTTTTAATTGTTCCTCTGTCTCTTTTGATGCCGCCGGTTTCCGCCATAAATTATTTGACCTGGAGAATGGATCTTTTTCGATTTGTGGAATCGGCTGTGCATCAAAATTTGCAGCATTTGATTTTCCGACCCGCAGTTGAATTTCTTTTGATTTAATAGTATTTACAAGGAGAATATTTATTTCACCGTTTTCTGCATGCAAGAATAACTGTTGATCTTTCAGGTCCCAGTGGCCCGACTGAAATTTGCCAAGATCTGAAGTAAATGTCTTGTCGGACCTTAATTCAAGGAAATTCGCCGGAGTCAGTGTAATCTGATCCGGATCCTGATCGCTGCTATATGTATAAAACCAAAGTTGGCTGATACCCGGATTATTTTGACATCCACTTACAAACCCAGTTATTATAAGAAATAATACAGATAAATATTTATTCATGATACAGTTTTAGGCTTTAGGCTTTGGGCTTTAGGCTTGCCTCACATATTGAGCCAGTAATTCAATTTCAACACCACCGCCCTTGTCCGAACAGAAAAAGGATTCGTATAATAATTATCGGTATAGACCAGGAAGAAATCCGAAGCTGGTTTATACCGCCATTGCAGGCGAGTATTGATATTCATATTTTTTATCTGTTCATTATATTGAACAAAAGCCGTAAAATAAATCGTGTTTGTAAAAGTGACATCGATGCGGGGCCCCACCAGCAAAAATCTTGTATTTCCCCATGGCTGTGGAAGATCGAGCAAACTATAGGAAGTCGTGAGGGTAATACTTACAAAGGGTTGAATCCTGAATCCCACATCGGTAAGAATAGATAATTTATTTCCCTGCGCATAATAACCTCCGTAACGGATAGAGAAATCATAGGTAAATATGCTCTGTGGTTTGGAAAAGAAATCCACACCGCCCGTATACCATTGATGAACAGATCCTGTCGGCAAATAACCAATGCCTGTATTGGTGGGATCAAATGGAGCCTGCAATTGCACATAATCCTGAACAGCAACCAGTGTCAGTATTGCTTTATTACGGAAAGTAAAAAGCCAGTCCACGATATTCTCATTGTCCGTAGTTTTAAACTTTTCATTATAATAAAAATTCGAAAACCATTGCGGTCCATGACTCAACAGAGATCCCTGAGTTGGGAAAATATAATAAGACACCTGCGGGTAAAATCGTACATATCCGGTTCTGGGAATATAACCCGCTTCCGCTTTGTAATTACTGCCGATATATTGATAGGCCCCGTTGATCAGCCATTTTTTACTTGAGTATTGCAGGTTGCCGGCCACGACCCAGTCCTTTCCGGTTGAGCCGGGTGTAAAGGATTTCATGAACAATTGCTTACCCGTCCAGAAATTATTGGGCGATGCCAGATTATATTCCAATCCGAAACTCCGGTTATAAGTAGTATAATGTGGATGGACTGAATCTTTCATGGGATCATAATCGATGGACTGTTTGTTGACCCATAAAAATCCAATATTGGATCGCGAGAAAACTTTTCTCTGCAAGGCCAGTACCGCAAAATTTTGCTGGGGCAAACCGATCGAATCCACAGTGCCCGTTTGCATATCCATGGCGCCGATCCGCCAGTTCTTATCGAGCTTACCACTTAACCTTGCGCCGAATTCAATCGGTACACCGAGTCCGATCCTTCTCGAAAAAAAAGGTCGTATATCAGAGTATCCGAAATTATTGAACTGATCCCCGTTCTCCAGGAAAAACTGTCTTTTTTCCGGATAAAATAATTCATACCGGCTCAGGTCCACTACCTGTTTATCAACTTCTATTTGCGAAAAATCCGGATTGACCGTAAGATCCAGGTTGAGTGAAGAAGTGATGGAAACTTTTGCATCTCCTCCAACCATGGTTTTATATTGGGTGGGAAGGGTATGATCGTATGTTTTTATTGCCCGGGTAAGCACATAGGGAATCACAGAAACATTGGTGCCGGGTGCGGGTGGTACGGAATCCCAAAGCAGAACTCCGGTATAGGCGAGTGAAGCGGAAGGAAATTGCCTGGGTACAGGAGCCCAACTGGATTTTTCAGTGGTCTTCAAATCATTCCGGCTCAGGTTGATTCCCCAGGTAGACAAAGCTTTTTTATAACGAAGTGTTTTAAATGGAATAGCAATTTCCATAATATATTTATCCGGATATTCCTTCACTTTAGAATACCAGATATTGTCCCAGCTCAAATCCACTTTGCCACCCTCATACATGGTTCCGTCCCATTGCGCTCCTGCTGCATTGGTGCCAAACGTAAACCCGTTTGTTTGGTCGCCATAAGTATCCAGGAAGAAAATGAAATTATCGTTTTTGCTGAAGCTGAAATCCCTGCGCAGGGATTCAACCATATAAGGGCCCTTCATCCCGTCATAACAAACCGCGGATAAGTAGAAATACTTATTGTCATACGCCATACGGACCTCAGTCTTTACATTAGCCAGGGAAGTGTCCATGGGCAGGATCATGAAGAAGTTATTGGCTACTTCTGCCTTTTGCCAGGAAGGTTCATCCAAAACGCCATCAATTTGTATGGGTCCAATGCAGTGATGGATATGTATAAGGAACTTTGCATTCTTTTTCTGTGAAAAAACTGGCAGACTGATAATCCAAAAAAGCAGCACGGGGAGACCGGTTCTCATCAACGGGGAAATCGTTTTTATAGGCTGAAAAAATACGATTTATTATGTAAATCCACGTTTTAGCTTGCATTTAACTTTTATTCAATCTATTTTTAACGACCTCCATTCAATAAATGGCGTAATACTTGCGTTAGGGGCCTCGATTTATATCCATTATTCCAATTTCCTCCGAATTTCCATCTCATTAATCCAGGTTCCTTGAAAGATTTAATCCGTCCAAAATCTTTTAAGCATGAGGTCATTATTTTTTTCCCTGCTGGTTGTTCCGGGGTTTTTGCAGGCGCAGCGCTGGCATATTAATTTATCCGGCGGGGTATCGAATTATTCGGGAGATCTGCAGGCAAAGAATTATACTTTCGATCAATCCTATTTTGCCTACGGTGTGGGCGTGCAATACGATATTACCAGGAATTTATCCGTTATCAGCAATATCAATTTTTTAAAAGTAGGCGCTTCCGACCAGTATAATAAACCGGACCTGGTATTTCGAAATCTCAGTTTTCAGAATAATATTACGGAATGGAACCTGCTTGGCGAATACACTTTCCTGGACATCACACAAAAGAAGTTTTCTCCTTTTATTTTTGCCGGCATTGCTGTTTTTCACAACAATCCTTTTGCATACGATACACTCGGAAATAAAGTTTATCTGAAACCGCTGAGTACAGAAGGCGAGGGGTTGTCACAGTATCCGGGACAAAAACCATATAGCCAGACACAGTTTTCCATTCCTGTAGGCGGGGGTATTAAATTCAGGGTAAGTGAAACCGTCGTTCTCGCGTATGAAATCGGATTCAGAAAAACCTTTACCGATTACATCGATGATGTGAGTACGTTTTATGTGGACCAGGCCACTCTCCAGAATGCGAAGGGACCCATTGCTGTTGAAATGGCTTACCGCGCGAACGAATTAAAAGGTAGCAATCAAACCTATCCCCCCTCTGGTACCAAGCGAGGCAGTGCGACGTATAATGACTTTTATTATTATACCGGCATCCGCGTCAGCATCGCGTTGATCAATTACAAGAATTTCGATAGGGGAAGAATAGATTGTCCGACCAATGTACAATGAGATTTGTTAGTTAATTTTGCCATCTAACCGAAAAGATGGCTTTTAATAATCTGGATGAGTTCATTGCTGCGTTAGAATCGGCAGGAGAATTGGTGAGGATAAAAACTTACGTGGATCCGAAACTTGAAATTGCCGAGATCACCGACCGGATCAGCAAGACCGCTTCCCGTAATAAGGCACTCCTGTTTGAAAATACCGGCTATGATTTCCCGGTACTGATGAATGCTTACGGAAGTGAAAAAAGAATGTGTATCGCATTGGGTGTATCCAGTCTCGATGACATCAGTAAAGAAATAGAATCCCTTTTTAAATTACTCGCCGGGCCCAAGGAGTCAATCCTTGATAAACTCAGGGTTCTTCCCAAACTAACCCAGTTCGCTGCCTGGATGCCGAAAGTGATACGCGGAAAAGGCTTATGCCAGGAAGTGATTCTCGAATCTCCCGATTTAAACAAACTACCTATAATTACCTGCTGGCCGAAAGACGGCGGACCTTTTATAACGCTTCCCGTTATTCATACAAAGGATCCGGAAACCGGCATACGCAATGTGGGCATGTATCGGATGCAGTTGATGAATGAGCGACTGACCGGAATGCACTGGCACAAACACAAAGTGAGCGCCCGTCACTTCGAAGCCTATAAGAAATTAAAAAAGCGCATGCCCGTGGCCGTTGCATTGGGTGGAGACCCGGTATATGCTTATGCGGCAACAGCTCCACTGCCTGATAATGTGGATGAATATATGCTGGCGGGTTTTTTACGAAAGCAAAAAGTGGAGCTTGTCCGATGCCTTACGCAGCCCGAGCTGGAAGTGCCGGCTGATGCAGATATTGTGATTGAAGGATATGTGGACCCGGAAGAGGCACCGGTTTGGGAAGGACCGTTCGGAGACCATACCGGATATTATTCATTGCCGGACTGGTATCCGTCTTTCCACGTAACGGCAATCACGCACAAGAAAAATGCGATATATCCGGCAACGATTGTGGGCATACCGCCTCAGGAAGATGCCTGGCTGGGAAAAGCAACAGAAAGAATTTTTCTCGCACCCATGAAAATGATGATGATCCCGGAAATCGTGGATATGGAAATGCCGGTCGAAGGCGTATTTCATAATCTGGTGATTGCGCAGATACATAAAACATTTGCAGGGCACGGTCAAAAAGTAATGAGTGCGATGTGGGGAGCCGGACAGATGATGTTTAATAAGATACTCGTGCTGGTAGATGAAGGCGTGTCGATTACCGATTATTTATCACTCGCAAAATATGTTTTCAATAATCTGAATCCCGCAACGGATATTGCCTTTGCGCAGGGACCGATGGATGTGCTGGATCATAGTTGCAGCAAACTGGGATTCGGCGGAAAAATGTGTATCGACGGAACAAAGAAATTCGAAGAAGAAACAGATGAGCGATATGCTGCTCCGGAAAGTATGCATCTGCCGGAAAGCGGCTGGCTCGATGAATTTCCCGAAATAAAAGCAGTGAACAGGCAGTTGCTGGAAAGAGAAATACCCTGCCTGATTGTGTCGGTAACAAAATCACGCAAGGGACAGATACGGGAGTTGCATCATGCATTGGCAGAAAAAATATATGCTGATTCCGGTGTGAAACTGATTCTGTATATAGATGAAAATATTAATC
>Ga0209863_10000046_pt1 | contig 70142 bp, 54 predicted proteins | sample OrgsoiDNA2013046_FD_185796 | JGI IMG/M metagenome (GOLD analysis project Ga0209863, IMG submission 185796) | Permafrost soil microbial communities from the Arctic, to analyse light accelerated degradation of dissolved organic matter (DOM) -... | ecosystem: Environmental > Terrestrial > Soil >...
TCGCACGGGAACAAGGATTCGAACCCTGATCAAAGGTTTTGGAGACCTCTATTCTAACCGTTGAACTATTCCCGTAGAAAGCTAAAAGCTATCCCGCTTTACCGAGACAGCTTTTAGTTCTTGCAAATATAATTAAAATCTGAATTTTTCCATCACGCTTGCTGCGGGACGGATTTCAGCCTATTTAAGGATTTCAGTTACCTGGCCTGCACCAACTGTACGCCCACCTTCACGGATCGCAAATTTCAGACCTTTTTCCATCGCGATTGGCTGAATCAGTTTAACGGTTAATGCGCTGTTGTCACCAGGCATAACCATTTCAGTTCCTGACGGTAATTCAACTTCCCCCGTAACATCTGTAGTCCGGAAGTAGAACTGAGGACGGTATTTATTAAAGAAAGGAGTATGACGTCCGCCTTCTTCCTTGCTCAATACATATACCTCACATTTGAATTCAGTATGCGGAGTGATAGATCCTGGTTTGCAGAGTACCATGCCACGACGAATCTGGTTCTTTTCAATACCACGCAGCAACAAACCTGCATTATCGCCGGCTTCACCTGCATCCAGAAGTTTACGGAACATTTCAACACCGGTTACAGTTGAAGCAAGCGGAGCTTCCATCAATCCTACAATTTCAATGGCTTCACCAACTTTAATACGACCTCTTTCTATACGTCCGGTAGCAACGGTTCCGCGACCTGTGATTGAGAATACATCTTCCACTGACATCAGGAAAGGCTGATCAACCGGGCGGGGAGGCAATGGGATATAGCTGTCGACCGCATCCATCAGTTCATCAATTGCTTTAATCCATTTTGCTTCACCTGCGAGTGCACCTGTAGCTGAGCCCTGGATGATGGGGGTATTGTCCCCGTCAAAACCGTAGAATGTAAGAAGTTCGCGGATTTCCATTTCAACCAGTTCCAGTAATTCCGGATCGTCAACCAGGTCAACCTTGTTCATAAAAACAACCATACGCGGTACACCTACCTGGCGCGCGAGCAGGATATGTTCTTTTGTCTGTGGCATCGGACCATCGGTAGCAGCCACCACGAGAATAGCGCCATCCATTTGGGCAGCACCAGTAATCATATTTTTTACATAGTCAGCGTGACCCGGACAGTCCACATGGGCATAGTGCCGATTCACCGTCTGGTATTCTACATGCGCCGTATTGATAGTGATACCACGCTCTTTTTCTTCCGGAGCCGCATCGATTTCATCATACTTTTTTGCTGTTGCCAGTCCTTTTGAAGACAAAATGGTTGTAATGGCTGCGGTCAAAGTGGTTTTACCGTGGTCAATATGACCAATGGTTCCAACGTTAACGTGGGGCTTGTCCCTTTTGAAGGTCTCTTTTGACATTGGTATCTAGTTTTTAATTGTGTTTTTTAAAATAATTGATTCTATTTTCCTAAAACCTGCTTTCCTTTTTTCCATTCAACCACTCTGTTCTCGTGAGCCGTTGAAGAGAATTGAACTCTTGACCTCTTCCTTACCAAGGAAGTGCTCTACCACTGAGCTACAACGGCATAACTGGCCTCGGCCGTCGCAGCTTGGCACAGGCGGATTGCCTGCGCTGGAAACTACTTTGTTAAAACCTGCCTAGCTAAAGCTCCGACAGGTAAGAGCGGAAGACGAGGTTCGAACCCGCGACCTACAGCTTGGAAGGCTGTCGCTCTACCAACTGAGCTACTTCCGCATAATACAAGTATGAAAGTATGGAAGCATGGAAGAATGGAAGTGAAGATCACTTTTCATTTTCCACAAAACTATATTTTCAACTCAAAGAACTTTTTTTCTGAAAACCCACTTCCATACTTCCATTCTTCCATACTCGCTCTTTGAAGCGCTTCCGCGCTTCAAAGAGCGCTGTGGGCAAGGATGGATTCGAACCACCGAACTCCGGAGAGAACAGATTTACAGTCTGTTGTCGTTGGCCACTTGACTACTTGCCCGATGGTATTCTTCGCTGCCAGCCAACCAGGGTTTTAGTCCCGGATCGCCCGGCCATAGAGCCAGAGAAGGGAGTCGAACCCGCGACCTGCTGATTACAAATCAGCTGCTCTACCAACTGAGCTACTCTGGCGTGATTCCGTTTACCATGTTACCCATCTGCAAAGAACTAAAACAGACGTATTTATCCGCCTGTTTTTTTGGGAAGGCAAAGGTAAGCGAATTTGTTAAACGGAAAAATTTTGAAGTATTTTTTATCCGGATGGTTGAGATTCCTGACTCCTTCTGTAACTATATTCATAAAAAAACCCCTGATATGGGTTTTTCCTTAGGCAGCCTGTTTATCTTTTTTTCTTTTGATCAGGTTGATGAGCGATCCCATTGCTTTATCGAAAGACTCTTCGAACGATTTGGAAGAGCATTTTACAAAATAATCCTGACGTGGTACATGTACTTTGATTTCCGCAATCTTGTCTTTAATGGTATGAACAACGTTGTCTAGCTTGAGATATACCTCTACTTTAACAATTCTGTCATGGAACGTATCCAGCCTTAATAATTTTTTGTTTACATATTCTACTAGTTTGTTATCGGCTTCGAAGTGGACTGTCTGAATGTTTACGTTCATAGCTTCGCTTTTTTAACAATGAAACAATAAATAGAAGAGCGTTTTTTTTGCATGCATTTTCTGGTATAGCCTGCATAATGAAATTAGCTCCTTGGGGGAATTTTTCCAAATTTTTCGGCTTATAAATTCCCTGTATTTTCACCCGAAGACTAGCCCCGGGGATGATTTTTTTTATGCACCTCGCGAAGTTTCTCAATGCTGTTGTGGGTATATAGTTGGGTTGCTGCCAGACTGGAATGTCCGAGCAGTTCCTTGACCGAATTCAGGTCAGCCCCATGATTCATTAAATGTGTAGCAAAGCTATGCCGCAGTACGTGGGGACTTTTCTTATCAATAGTGGTTACCCGGGAAAGCCATTTTCTCACGGCCAGATAGGCATATTTAACATAAAGTGGCCTTCCCCGTTCATTTATAAACAGGGTTTCGGCCGGTTCTTCCATGTTTTGCCGTTTTTCGTTTTGATAACGGCGGATTTCATCGACCAGCGAAGCACTTAATGGGATCATTCTTTCCTTGTTCCCTTTACCAATGACGCGAATAGTGCACGCGTCGGCATCTACCTGCCTATTTTTGAGCGTAACCAGTTCCGTTAGCCGCACGCCAGTGTTATAAAACATCCTGATCAGCAGCCGTTCCGTACGTCCCTGCCAGGTATCGGGGAAATCTATGGATTCGGTCAGCACACGCATGTCTTTTTCTTCAACATAAACGGGTAGTCTTTTACCTGATTTCAGACTGATAATTCCGGTCATGGGCGATTTTTCAAGCAGACCGGTGCGTAAATGGTATTTAAAAAAAGACTTTAAGGAGGAAATCTTTCTGTTGATGGATTTTGAGGTGATTTTCTGCTCTTTTAAGCTGGCAAGCCAGGAACGCACAAAAGAGGTGGAAACAGCCGGGAGTTCGGTTTCACCGAAAGCTGATTCCAAATAGACAAAAAACTGTTGCAGGTCGTCCTGATAAGCCCGTACGGTATGGGCTGAGTACCTTTTCTCAAATTTTAAATAGTCAATAAAGGACTGGGTGTTGATATTCAAAAGGAACGATTGGTTCTCCTAAAAGTAAAAAGTAAAAAGCTAATAATAAAAAAGCCTTTCAGATACTCCTGAAAGGCTTTGTATAATTAATGAGCTGAAATTGATCTATTAGTCAAACTTCCCGGTAGCCAGTTGTTGCTTATAAACCGCTTTCAACACTTCACCCCTTCTTTTAATAGAAGGCTTGGTGAAAGACTGGCGGCTACGCAACTGAATCAATACTTTGGCCTTTTCGAATTTCTTCTTATACTTCTTTAATGCCTTGTCAATATTTTCGCAATCCTTTGAATCGATAATCAACATAATAAGTGCTCCTTTTAAAATGAATTTCGGTGTGCAAAGATAAGGAGATTTTTAAAATAAAGTAAATAAAAGGGCGGAAATCCCGATTTTTACAACATGTTCACGGGCATCATCGAAGCAACCGGGGTAATTTCCAATATTTCAGGGGAAGGAACCAATAAAACCTTCCAGATTATTTCTTCCATTACACCGGAATTAAAGGTTGATCAAAGCCTTTCCCACGACGGGGTATGCCTGACGGTTGAGTCCCTGACCGAACATACCTACCAGGTGACAGCTATTGCAGAAACTCTTTCCAAAACCTCTTTATCCCAATGGAGGCCTGGGGGAAGGATAAATCTCGAAAGGTGCCTGATGCTAAACGGGCGCCTCGACGGTCACATGGTACAGGGTCATGTAGACACCACAGCAGTTTGTGTGAATCGACAAAATCAGGATGGGAGCTGGCTTTTCCGCTTTGAATTTCCGGGGTCCTTCAGGAATCTCATTATAGAAAAAGGATCCATAGCCGTAAATGGCATCAGCCTGACCTGTTTTGACGTCACAAATAATGCTTTCTCCGTCGCCATCATTCCCTATACTTATGATTTTACCAATATCCGGGATATTTTCACTGATTCCCTCGTAAATATCGAGTTTGACCTGATCGGCAAATATGTGGAAAGGCAATATAATACAGCGCTTAAACGATAGGAAGCAAATCACATCCAGATTCATTTCAAAGCCGGTTTTATATATACAATGACTAAAATTAACAGAAGTAGCTTTTTTATCTATTTGTTATTGTTGCTTTTCTTAGTTATCGCCTACCTGCCTTTATCGAGTTCTTTGTTTGCGTTAAAGAATGATGCTTTAACGGCAAATTTTCCCAACAAATATTTTTTCAGTGCATCCCTAAAGAATGGTTATCTGCCGATATGGAATCCGTACATCAATTTCGGACTTCCGCTTTATGCCGATCCGGGATTTGCATTTTGGAACCCGATTACATGGATATTTGGCGGGATTGGATATTCAGTACCAATATTATCTGTTGAAATTTTGTTTTATATCTGGATAGCCGGGATAACCGCATATGGATTGGGTATCTGGCTTGGGCATAATAAAAGAGTTTCGTTTTGTCTGGGCGTTATGTATATGTGTTGTGGTTTTTTTATCGGCAATCTGCAGCATACCAATTTCCTTACATGCGCGGCTTTTCTTCCTCTTGTTCTAAAAAACTGTCTGGCTCTCCAAAAGGGATTTAAAATTAGGACGTTATTTTTCTGCCTGGTTAGCTTATATCTTTTAGGTACCGGCGGCCACCCGGCTATTCCGGTAGCCTGCATTTATTTCCTTTTTGTTGTTCAATTAGGGGCTGTCATTTTCAGTGAGGGCGGAGAAAATAAAAAACAAATAATCCTTCGATTAATCAAAACAGATTTGATTTTGACTGCCTGTTTCCTGATTCTTGCCCTACCACTCTTCTATTCCTACTATGAAATTTACCCCCATTTTACCCGGGCAAATCCTGTTCTTCAATCGTCTTATACGGATACGGGATTCGATATCAGTTCTTATCTGTCTTTTGTCTATCCTTTTTCCACGTCGGGTAATAGCAGTTGGTTTCACAACGATCCGTTAATGCGAAATGGGTATTTTTCACTGGTTGGATTTTCCTGTTTCCTTATTGCGCTGATCAAAAAGAAAAATTATTTTCAAAGGATTTTTCTGCTGGCCGGACTTTTCATGTTTTTACTCAGCCTCGGCGGACCGGTTAAAGAAAAGCTCTTTCCTCTACTCCCTTTTTTGGATCATATCAGAACAAACGGAGAATTCAGGATTTTCGGTATTTTGAGTTTTCTATTGGTAGGTTCTTTTATTTTGAAAGATCTCCTGGAAGAGCGAAATATCCGGATTTTTCGGAATTTCCTGGTAATTATTGCTGGTATATGTCTTGTAATCGTCGTTGGGCATTTTATAAATGCCCCATCATCCAAGCTTTTTATTTCTGATTCACAAAAAAATTCGGTGCCTGTATTTTTAAATATTAAAAGTTGGCTGGATACGCTTACTTTTTTCGACAGACTTTTCATTAATGCATCTGTTCTTCTTATAATAATTTGTTTGTATTTTCTATTCGCCGGAAAAATAATAAACCGGATTTTACTGCCATTATTTATAATGACTGATCTGGTAGTTTTCAGCTGGATCAATCTGCCGGTAACAGGAGTACAATTGTTAAGCCCTTTCGATATTCAACAATATTTTATACAGGTTCCCTCGGGAATTCCCATTCCCTCACTGAAGCCGATTGCTGAAAACAGGTATTTGGGAAGAGATCTGAATAAAGTAATCGGATGCTGGTCTTATTACAGCAAACAGCCGGGAACTCCTTTCCTCTGTAATTATCCAAGCAGACTTAATAATACATCCATATATTTCAATACATACTTACCTGATTTTATCAATCAAAAACCATTTGTTTTTTTACAAAATCATTCCGGACAATATATTAACATAACGTCTTTTAAACCTACCGGAATTTATATCCAGACAAAATCGGCCGATGAAGATTCCCTGGTATTATTGCAGAACAATTATTTCAAATGGAAATGTTTCATAAATGGAAAGCCGGCCGATATACTGCCTTATGCAATCGCTTTTATGAAGGTTCCCATTACAAAAGGAACTAACGAAATAAGATTTATATATGACTACAGGAATATAATAATCATCACGATTTTCAGTATCGCAACCTGGTTAGTATTTGGGGTATTTGTTTATAAGAAAGATAATCAGATTAAAGGTCTTTCATGATGTGCCTAATCTTTCAGGAAGCCGGGCGATTGTGCTTTTGGAATTTTGCAGTTATATGGTTTGAGATAAAAATGCTTGCCTGCCTTCCCCATTTATTAAAAGGTTTTTCTATGAAACGATAGGTCACTAAAGAAACAGCAATCGTGAGCAATTGAAAAAACAATATGAATATCAAAATAATCAACCATTCCGGACCGTTCAGAAAGCGATGAAGTACAACCAGAAATATGTTTGAAAAACATATGAGTAAAAAGATATGATTCAAATATAAACTATAACAGATTTTTCCAATCTTTACTAATAAGGGTCTGTTAAACATGCCTTGAATGAAACGGGAATTCAGGATGAATATGAAAAATATGGCGCAGCCTGCAACCACCATTGCTCTGTCAACAGCTGGCGAAAAAAATATATTTTCCTGATTAAATATATCCGGAAAAGAAAAGAAACACGTATAATATAAAATTCCGAATAACAGAACGATAAGTTTAACTGACCAATGGCTTTTATTCCATACAGTAGCAATTTGATGCCTGAATGAATACAGGTTAACCCCAATGACGAATTCAAACAGGAATGTGTTGAAATGAAAGACTTTTAACATTAAGATTACAAGGAGCCAGCAAAAAATTTTAGATTTTCGGTTCAGAAAATTTATAAAAGGAATGAGCGGGCATATTAAAACTTCAATAGTTAGTGTCCAGTCCTGGGGAATCAACCTTAAATTAGCATTATCGGGAATCCTTACGGCCAACAGGCCCTGTTGCATGACCTCCTTAAATTGAATGGGATTGGTCCAGAATTTCAGGAAATGAGTGCTTAGGTAATTAGTTGCAGGTATTGGATAAATGGTCTTTATTAAAACAAAACTCAGAAATAAAATGAACAGAAATACAGGGTAGATCCTTAATATTCTTCTAATCAGATATTTTAAGAAGGCGATACCTGAAAATTCATTTTCAAATTGAGCATTCGAATAAGAGAGGATAAAACCACTATGAACAAAGAAAAAGATCATGTCCGCTTCCCCGTATAAAAAAAAATGAAATGGCGAAGTATATAGTTTACCTGATTCGGGATGATTGATAATTGCGGTAAAACAATGCCAGGTTATCACACTGAGGGCAGCTAAACCTCTTGCCGTGTCCAAAAACGGCAGCCTGGATGGTTCAGCCCTTATCATTTTAATATTGTTTACATTTCATACCCTTGTAGACTTTCTATACTAAAAGCAATGATTATTTCATCAGGTACATTTTTCCGTATCCCTTCGTGAAATATTGGTCAGTATTATCGGATTGGGCTCTGTACTTGTCCAATGATTTTCCGTTCAGGTTGGTAACTACATGATATAAATACACGCCGTTAGCCAATCGCTGGTTATACATATCTGTTCCGTCCCATTTATATTCTGTAATATTCCTGCCTACATGCAGAGGGCCAAGTTCATCCTTCGTGATCTCCTTCACAATTTTGCCTGTAATTGTAAGGATTTGTATTTTAATATTTTGTGGTACATCACTTCCGGTTATAGTAAAAACAAAAGCCGTTGATGTCGTGAAAGGGTTTGGATAATTCAGCATATTGGAAATCATCGCTTTAGTTATAATCTTAAAAGTTATCTGGTATTGTATGGTTCCCGAAGCATTGCCGCTTTCATCATTTCCCGTTACAATCAGTGTGTAATCATCACCTTGTGGATTTATCTGGTTACTGAATACAGGACTAAACTCCACGCTGGCGGTATTGTCTGCGCTACTCGTGGCCGGAGTGAAACGCAACGTGTCGTTATTGAAATAATATGGATGTAAAGAGCCATCCGGATACCGAAGCTGGACTTTAAGAACAGAAGTATCATTTAATAAAAGAAACTTCGCTTCATCTTTTAGCTTAATCATAATATGCGGCTTGGCCGATACAATGTCTTCATTCAGGATATGAACATTATCGAAGGTAACATCGAGCAATGGATTGGTTTTGTCAACTTTTACATAAAAATTCTTGTACAGAAAGTTATTGAAATGATATTCTTCCGGCTGATCGTTAGAAGGATTAACGTCTACATTAATGGTGTTTTGACCGGGATAATCCTTGGTATCAATTTCGTAAATGATTTTGATCGTATCCCCACTGATCAGCGGTTTGAACTTGGCGAAGGGAATAATATGTGTCACATTATTCTTATCAGTAATCTTAAATGAAATTTTCAGGCTGTCAAATTTCTGAAGACTGATATTCTTGAAAGCTATTCCGAATGAAATTTTCTCACCAAGTTCTACGGAATCCTTGCTCGTAAGAAAAATATTAGGTGCAATAGCGCCCTCTGGTACAGGCACATAATTTATCCGCCAGTATTTTAATTGATATGCTGTGGCATTTGTCGAATCAGTCGCGTTTAGTTTTAATGATAGGTATGGATAGGTTTGCGGATTTACTGATGAAATATCAAAATCCTGCGTTCCGGAATTAAGACTATATAGAAGCGTTTGAATGCCGGATGTGTCGACACCGTATACGTCTACTCCGACACTGTCTGCAGATGGGCTTTCAAGGCTGCTTCCCCTCCAATGAACCTGATTCCATTGCTTGGCAGGTCCAAATAACGGTGAAGAAACGGATCCGGTCGTATTTGAAGAAGGACAATCGACAGACAGAATAATACGGTCATAGATCCCGTCAGTCCATTTTGACTGAGGAACAAAACTGGGATCACTTTTCTTGTAAACAAAGGAGAAAGCCCTTGGTTCTGAGAATTTGTCTAAATCAGTAAGTCCCGCCGCGACCAGTCTGTGATATATTGAATTGTTGGATCCCCAGACCAGGGTATCCTTTTCCCAGTCGCTGGCGTATTTATTGGCAGCTTGAACATAGCTTGGGATATTACGAACAATAACATATGCACCGGGAGGTATGCTGTCCATAAACCGCACCATTTTGTAACGGCTGATGGAGTCCATATATGAAAATTCAAAATTGTAATTTCGGGTGGGATCACAGTTTGCCGATACGCTACCACTCAGATACAGGTTATTACCAAATGCGTCCACATTTTTCCAGGGCCTGAAAGTAACCGGATCAAAAACATTGAAAATTAAAGAATAGCCCAGACAGGCGCTCGCCATCAGTCTGGTGCCATTTACCTGTACCGCGAAATCATTTGTTTGTGTACTTCCTGTTTGATATACAGTTTGGGTAATATATAAATTATTAAGATGGGTGCCGTAGGTCCATTTTCTATCGGGTGTAACACTTATGCCATTCCCGGTGGATTGCAAATGCTGGAAATAGTGTGACTGATTAAATCCGACAGTACTCTTTAAAGAGTCTATATAGATAAATGAGAATTCATTCCAATGATATGGCTGATTTTGTGCGGGCTGAATGGATGTTCTCCAGTAATACACTGTGCTGTCAGAATATTTTATTCCCGGATCGAATTCAAATACACCTCCGACTGAACTGAGATTTTTGCTGACTTTTAACGAAGAGTTAAATGCCTCCGTCGTATCTATTTCCATCACATATTGTGTCAACGGCGCAAACGGATTCGCAGTGGAAGCAAAGAGGTGCTGAAGAGGGGTATTTATAATAGCGTAATTGTAAGGGTAAACAGGTGTTAATTCGTCCTGGTAAATAAAAATAGAAGTAGTAACTGTATTATTAGCCAACGTAGTTTCGGTAACATCGTTGTCAGAATTAATCGTAACTGTAATATAATTCTGTCCTTTATCCCGGGTGGCTACGATCGGGACCTGAATCCGGATTGAATCTGTATAACGAATTCCCGGGATTCTCTTCCTAAGTAGTGTTGAAGTGGAGCCGTCAGGATATTTTCTGGTAACAAGTACCGTGATCGAATCGGGAACCGCTTTTCCCAGATTATAAAATATTGCTACCAGATCAAAGTGATTATCCGAAACCGAAATGAATGCCGGATTAATCTGTACCGTAGAAGATTCTATATCGTAGTCCGGCAGTTTTTCATCGCTGATAGTTATGGCTGGATCCCCATGAATTCCCATCTGTTCGGTCTGGCAGCGTGCTAAAAAATCTAGCGGTAAAAGATCAATCACTTTTTTACCAGCATCTGCTTCAATGGTTCCAATACTCTTTCCATAATCTTCATGCGCCATTAAAGTGTACATATCGCTCAACAGGATATTTAAATAGTTTACTACGCCGTAGTGTGAGCTGGCAACGAATGCGACGGCTCCTTTATTTTTTATAAAAACGTACGATTCAGATAATGATTTACCAGTGGTGAGTCTTCCTACATCATAAGTAAAATAATTGCCCGCATAACACCCGTTTATATACATCACTGGATATTTTGACTGGTTATTGTAAAGACTTGGATCATCGAGATTGAAGCCGAGGGAAGACGCTGAAGAGTGACCAAAATAGTTGAGTACACCAATTCCACTACTGAATAACTGAGGAAACAGGTTGCCAGCAACCTGGTTATTCTGATCAATAGTAGAACTGCAGAATCTGAAAACATTCGCCCCATAAAGAGTATCTGAAATGGTTTGCTGGTAATATGCCATATAGTTACAAAGCACGGCTTCGAGGAAAGGTTCAGTCGCACCAGTTACATGAATTATATTTTTCCGCCAGGCCCTTGCTGCAATCGTATTGGCTGCACTCTGCTGTACCTGTTCGTATTCTTTTATTTTGGCTAAATAATCTTCTACCTCTGATCCTTTTACGGCGCCTAAACGGCCGACTGGTATCGGATTTATCAGCCCCGATCCACTTGCCGACGTCAGCATCACATCTGATGCAGGAAAACCAAAAGTAGGCACCAGATTGAGCAATTCTGTATTAGGATCTGCCTGATTGACGCGGTAGTCAGTATAAGACATTCCGCGACCCATCAGTAGTACGAATTGTGGTTTCTGGTTAAAAGTATTTCTTGCGAAGTTGACAAAATTCCTGACAGCCAGCGGATGTTTTGCTATACCAAATGCGAACTGGTCAACCAATTCATTGATGTCATAAACCTGTGAAGCGTAAGAACCTCCCGCAGCTGAAGAGCGGTAGGCCATGTACTCGGCCACCGGATTGTTGGAATGACTGCCCGTATAAAGTATCGGGTTGCTGATGATCAGATAGTTGCCCTGGTTTAAGGGATCGGTAAATGAAATAAAATTCTTTTTAACTAGTTTGTTAACAGGTAGGATGTTGGAAGGATCCTGGCTTACCAAAACCAGATTCCGGGTTGAACCGGATCCTGGTAAAAGGAATGTCAGTACACCGGCGGAAGAAATTGCGACAAATCTTTGTCCGGTAGTTCTGTCATATAATACAGGAGTCGCGCCGCCCTGATTGAAATTTGTAATTTTCAGGAAATATCCACTGGCATTAGGGTCCAGCTGAAAAGCAAAATTCGATTGGCCGCCGAAATTAAACTGTCTCGGATAATTCAATTCATAAAAAGATACAACCATTCGGTCAGCATATGTTAAGGCCTGCGAATTGTTGATGAATTCGAAAGGGGTAGCCGCTGTATTTAATGATGAAACGGGAATGGATACACTGCTCACGATATCACGGAAACTATCTAGCGCGGTATCCTTTACAAGAATGTTATTCACTTTCACCTGGATATGTCGCAAGGTGTCGGAACAACCTGCAGCACCAAATTTGAAATTAGCAGGAGGCCCGCTATTGTATATAAAAAGATTGTTTTGATTATCGATAAGCGATGCGCCCTGAGAGGAGAAATTCGAACTCCAGAATTCACCCACATCATAAGAGGAAGAATAAATATATTCTTCGAGAACAGCTGCTTGTCCGGGATTTATCTGAGTCCGGAAGTAGGTTCCGGCGGTATACATGAAGTAGGGACTTACCGGAAGTATATTGGAAGTCGTATCATTGGCAATCATGTTGTAATGAAAGGAACTTCCGGAAGGATTCAGTGTCAGAAAATAAACAGCCGTATCGGATTGAAGGCTCCATTTTTCTGTATGTTGATATGCAGGACTTCTATAAAGAGGTTTATCAGCTTTGCCGTCATTCATCTGTCCCCAGAATTCAATATAGTCAGTAGCTGAAAGCGGTCCGCTGTTTACGGAAGTATAAACCGGCACTTCGACCCCATTACGGAAAAGCTGAAAATCCTTTGCATCTGCTCCGGATAAACCGGCAGTGGCGAGTACAGTAGCGGGGATTCGGTAAAGGCCATCAGCCGTAATCTTGAACTTATAATAAGTTTTACTGAAGTCAATCCATTCATTATTGTACGGCTGCGCTATTGCGCTTCCGGCAATCAGGATTAAACACAGTGTAAAAATTTTTCTCATAGTCGGTTTGTTTGTCAGGGCAGGACCTATTTTTTATTTGCTTTCTTCTTCATGTCCACAAGATCCACTTTTAATGAAAATACATGAGTATATAATGGGTTTGACTGGTTGGCCAGGTTAGTAAATGCGTAATCAATCTGTACGTCCCCGATTCTGAAACCTGCTCCGATGGAAGGTTGGTAGATCCAGATTTTTTTCTGGTTCGTTGTATCCCTGTCATCGAGGGTTTGTTGAAAATTATTGATGCCACCACGTACAAAAAAAACATTATTATATGAAAATTCCAATCCTGCTTTCGGATCGATGCTAACCGGATTTGAACTGATAACCGTATTCCGTTTTCCATCGAAAGTGATGTCAAAATCAGCCTCTGCAAGCAGGCTCATTTTTTTGTTGATTGGAAAATTATAACTGAACCCGGGTATTAGTTGCGGTGCCGTTAATTCGACGGAATTGGAAGGAATATCGTTTGAAGTGGCATAAAACACTTCACGCCATTCCTGATTTATATTATACGACCAGGCATTGAAAGTGGTTGTCACATCTTTTGCCACAATGCCAAGTTTCCAGCGTTCGCCCATAATCTGGACAGCGGCATCGAATCCGAATCCCCAGGAAGTTGTAAAATCTCCTGCCTGCCGGTGAATGATCTTGGCGTTGATTCCGACGTTCATTTTTCGGTTTTTAATCCAGTCTACCTGCTGGGCAAGCGTAATCAGGAACGCATAATCTGCTGAGGAAAATGTAGTGATATTGCTGAAATCGATGGAACCATCCGGTTGTACAAGAAATACCGTATTTGGAATATCATCCACGGCAAATCGAAGAAGGGTGAGTCCCAGGGTTCGTTTGTTGTCCTTCAGTGGAATCGCGAGACTGGCGTAATCGTATTTTCCAATGCCCGCGAAATATTCTGCATGCATCAGGTTAAGCTGTGGGCTTGTTCTGACATCGGCCAGCGCTGCAGGATTCCAGTAGCCTGACGTTCCATCAGTAACGGAAGCGACCTGGGCATTGCCCATGGACATTCCACGCGCGCCAGCGCCGATATTCAAAAATTCATTAGAATATTTGGCAAATTGACCCATGGACCGGCTGCAAAATATAAGCAGCAACAGCAGGGATAGGGGGCAATTGGTTCTGATTCTCCGGGTCACTGAAGTCAATACCATAAACTTATTCTAACGTCTTTTTATTCAGAATATTGCGACGTTTTCAGGATGCGAATATCCCTTACTTTTGCCAAAATTCCACAGATCTATTATGTCGCTTATTGCAGAACTGAAATGGCGGGGCATGTTACAGGATATAATGCCCGGTACCGAGGATCAGCTTTCCCGGGAAATGACCTCCGGTTACATCGGATTTGATCCTACAGCTGACAGCCTGCATATCGGAAGTCTGGTACCCATACTACTCCTGGTTCACCTGCAAAAAGCGGGGCATAAACCAATTGCGCTGGTTGGCGGGGCAACAGGAATGGTCGGAGACCCCAGCGGAAAAAGTGAAGAAAGAAACCTCCTGGATGAAACCACATTAAACCACAATCTGCAGGGTATCCGCAAACAACTGGAAAAATATCTTGATTTCAATCAAGCCATTCCCAATGCCGCGGAAATGGTAAATAATTTCGACTGGTTCAGGGAAATAAATTTTCTGGATTTTATCCGGGAAGTAGGCAAGCATATTACGGTTAATTATATGATGGCCAAAGAAAGTGTGAGGAAAAGACTGGAAGGCACGACGGGCATGAGTTTCACTGAATTTTCTTATCAGCTGGTGCAGGGGTATGATTTTTATTGGCTGTACAAGAACCGCAACTGTAAACTGCAAATGGGCGGAAGTGATCAATGGGGTAATATAACAACCGGAGCCGAGTTTATCCGGCGTAAATCTGGTGGGGAAGCTTTTGCATTTACCTGTCCGTTGCTTACTAAATCGGATGGCGGAAAATTCGGTAAAACAGAGAAGGGAAATATATGGCTGGATCCCTCCAAAACCTCGCCTTATCAATTCTACCAATTCTGGCTGAATGCGACTGATGATGATGCGGAAAAATGGATAAGGGTTTTCACATTTTTAAACCGGGAAGAAATAAGATCATTACTTGATTCGCATCAAAAAAATCCCGCAGGCAGATTACTTCAGAAGACGCTTGCAAAGGAAGTAACCGTGTTTATTCATGGTAATGAAGAATATCAGCTGGCCCTGGCCACAACTGAAAAATTATTCAATCATCCGGGTGCTGTAGAAACCATGAGTGAAGCAGATTTGCATCAACTGGATGGGATAGTGAAATCGGTATATGCGTTCAATTCATTAAAGGAAGGAGTGGATCTGGTGCGCTTTCTTGCGGAAACGGGAATTTTGCCAAGTAAAGGAGAAGCAAGGAAAATGATTCAGAATGGTGGTATCAGTATTAACCGGAATAAAATTGAAAATATTCTGTTTAATGTAACTGCGGAACTGCTGCTGTATGAAAAATATATCCTCGTTCAAAAGGGTAAAAAGAATTTTTACCTCATTGAAGCGAAATAATCCCGGAGAATTCCGGTTAAGTTCATAAGATTTTTTAAAATACCCTATTTTTGCGACCTGTTCTTATCATTGCCCGATAGTATAATGGCAGTACGACAGATTTTGATTCTGTTTGTCGAGGTTCGAATCCTCGTCGGGCAACAAAACATATTTTAAGCGCGTCGTTAACGCAAATAGCAAGGCCCCTGGAAAGGGGCTTTTTGTTGTTGCTACGCTATGATTGACCTTCTGTTATTTTTTTATCAGGTATCCGAAAACACCATCCTGCTCATTATCAGGTCCTGCTGTGAAATATAATCTGCCTGCGTCAATATTCGCACTCGCAGAAGGAAAAGAAAGCGCCCACAATCCATCGATTACGATTGTATGTTTATGTGTCTGTAACTGTCCGAGAAATTTTGCATTCAAATTGAACACATTGATGCGGCCATCTCCGAAATTTCCAATGAGGATCACCGGATCGTTCAGGCTATGATTTTCCTGACTGCCCGGGTTGCTGATGGCTGAACTCTTAATACCGTAGCCGCCATTGTCATTTTCACCATTATTCAGATCCTTATCATGCAGGAAACCGGCGGGAGCCATTGTCACTCCCCAGGGAATATTCAGAGATCCCTGCGAGGCAAACCTCCGGCCAAAAGTTCCATCCGTCTTAAATATGCTTACGTATCCTAAACCTGTCCCTGCTATACCATGTCCCGCACCCGGATCGGTGGTTTTCAATTTAGCGTACATCACAAAAAGCGAGTCTCCGACAGCCTGGATATTATAAGGCGAATATTCATCCGGCAGGGTAGGATCTTTGAAAGCCATATCAACACGTTTGAATGCCGTGTCCCATACGTCAATTTTCTTAGCTCCGAAATTAGCCGCGTAGATAAAGTTTTTTCCGGCATTTGATGCAATGGCCAGTCCAGTATAACTGGCACCAGCCGGGTGTTTGAGAAATTTGGCATTATTGCCCAAAGAGGGATTCCAGCCGGTAAGGCCGCCCTCAAATCCGGTAAAAAGGAAACTGGATGGACCATTAGCCAGGTTAAAACCTTTGCCTGAACTCAGAACAATTCCACAGGGGAATCCTCCGTTCGTATCAGAAAGAGAAGCTGGAATATTTACAGCTCTTTGTTTTTTCCCCTCCGAATTGTAAAGTTCGCTGACATGACCACCCACCGAATTTACCCAGGCAATTCCATTTGGTGACCACGCGATGCCAAATGCATTCAGAAGTGTAGAATCTATATTACTGGCGTTATACTCGTCATTATTAGCGACCAGATTGACCTGTTGAAAATCACGCAGATCCTTTTCATCAACATTTGATTTATGACATCCGAATGATAATGCCAGCAGTGTTATCACCAGCAGGTAATTTTTTCCCGATCTAATGTCGGGAGCAGTTAATGTTTTGTAGATCATACTAAAGTTTTTTTGTTAAGATTGTTACGTTGCCGGTAAACATACATTCATCATTCGCAGATTCTTTCTGTTAACTTCCAAACGAGCTTTCTGAATTTCCGAACGAGAAACAGGGATCCCCCTTTAAGGGTCATTTCTTTTTCATGAATTGAGAAAAATCGACATCCCGTCATCAGAAGCAGGATCTTATATTTGGAGTTATTCGATAAGTGTTTTCATGTAGTATAATTGTAATTCCTCAAACCTTTATGTATAAAGGGTTTGCTGAATATTTTCCCCCTTACAGAATTAGGAGTATTTCCCATTCTGGGAAACGAAATTTCCTTGTAATATATAGTTCTATTTATCGTTAAGTTTCTGTAATTAGTCGAACGAATATCCAAGTATCCAAAAACCCGGCCGATGGCCTTAACCCGTATTTTAGGAAAGAAAACTAGTTTTCTGTTAGCAATCTTTTTTTTGCTCGCAGGAATGTCGCCTGTTATGGCCCAGCTGGTCGCGGATTTTACACCGAGTACCACATCGGGTTGTTCACCACTGGCAGTAAGCTTTACAAACACTTCAACTGGAACAAGCAGTACAGCAACTTATACCTGGACTTTCGGAAACGGAAACGGTATTACCACCGGCGTCAAGAATAATCCTGTTTCTGCAACTTATTTTAATGGCCAGGTTTATACCGTTACACTGACCATTCATGATGGTGTAAAAACAGCAACTGTCTCAAAGACCATTACTGTATTTAAAAAACCTGCTATAAATATTTCTGCGACTCCTACGGTAGGCTGTACCCCGCTGTTTGTAAATTTCACCAGCGTTGTAAATCCCGGAGACGGTACGATTACAGGTTCCATATGGAATTTTGGAGACGGTAATTCGCAAAGCACGACCTCTGGCTCGGTTTCCAATAATTACCAGTTCCCTGGAACTTATTCAGTAAGTCTCACGGCAACCAATAGTTTTGGCTGCATCAATACCTGGAAGGTTACCGATATGGTACAGGTTTATCCTGCACTGGTCCCCTCGTTTAATGTGGACTCTAACGCTATCTGTAATTTGAACCAGCCTGTCGTATTTCATAATACTTCTACCGGCGACGGTGCTTTAACTTATACATGGAGTTTTGGAGACGGTGATACCAGTACCACAACAAATCCTTCACATTTGTACTCATCAAAAGGAAATTATAGTATTTCTCTTGTTGTTTCAAATACCTATGGTTGTTCATCCAGTATGACCAAACCCGCATTTATCAATGCGGCTAATTATAGTGCTGACTTTACAACAGCTTCAGCTTACTGCCCGGGGAACACAATTCTTTTTATTAATAAAAGTACGCCTGCACCTTCTGCCAATCCCCTTTGGTCTTTTGGAGACGGAGGTAGCGGTATCGGTATTACATACGGCCATAGTTATGCAGCTGCCGGTAACTATACGGTTAAGATGTATGAAAATTTTGGAACCTGTCTCGATTCTGTTGTGAAAAATATTAATGTCCTGGCTGCTCCCATTATCAGTCCTTTTATTATGAACAAGGGAGCAAGCTGTTCTTCTCCGATGGTAGTCAATTTTTCGGATACCAGTGCGGGAGCTACCAACTGGCATTGGAATTTTACGGGCAATCCGGGGGATACTTCAAATTTGCGGAATCCTACTTTTACTTACCTGACTGATAATTTATTTTCTCCGACTCTTACTATAACGAATGCAAATGGATGTTCATCCACCATATCAGAAACTTTTAATACTGCCCAACCGACAGCTAAAATTCATGCAGACACCATTTTAATTCCTTCTGCTGTGTATTGTGCGGATGTGCAGGCAACGTTTACCGCTATATCGCAGGACACACTGGCGACATATTCCTGGTCTTTTGGTGACGGGACGACTTCTACCAGCCCGAATCCGGTTCATGTTTTTTCAACTCCGGGAACATATATTATCAATCTTAGCTTTACCACGATTCACGGATGCTCGGGCGGTGCTTTTCCTCCGGATACAATAGTTGTGTATCCTAAGCCGCACGCTATTTTTACAGCTGCGGATTCATTGCCTTGTACGACCAATCAGCTGGAAACATTTCATAATCTCGACGATAGTGCGTTTCAATTTAAATGGCTTTATGGTGACGGGCAATCAGATATTAATAACGGTATTTATCATACGCATCAGTACAATGCTTCAGGGTCTTATGATATGACCCTGATTGCATCGAGCCCGGGTTGTAAAAGTGACACATCTACAATTACACGATATGTAAAAACCACTCCCATTCCACGACTCACGGTTGTGAATACCTGTGATAGCGACCGGTTAAATGTAGCACTGACTGTTATCCCCGCGGGAGGGGATCAGTACGTCTGGACTTTTGGAGACGGTTCGCCCAATGAAACGGACAATGTTTATGTGGCGACAAAGAATCATCATTATCCAAAGGGAGGCGTTTACACAGCTTCAGTTTCTGTAACATTCGGAGCCTGTCTTCAAAATACCGGTCCGGTACCTGTTTATGTACTGGGGAGGCAAAAACCTGTACTGAGTTCCACAAAGGATACGATTTGCGCAAGTTCAACTCTGCCGGTAAAAATAAGCGGGCTGGATACAAATTACCAGAGGAAAGCGGTAAATGGATCCACCTATTATAAAACCTACAAATGGCAGTATAATGATGGGACTTTTAATACGACTGGCAGTGCAGGATTTAAAAATTCATATTCCGGTTCGGTTTCAGGTTTGGTCGCTGGCAAAGACAGTATCCGGGTAATTACGCAATCTGATTTCTTTGGATGTTATGATACGAGTAACTATATCCCGATCCATATTATTGGACCGATAGCGAATTTCGGCGACCAGAATCAGTTATGTTATCATTCACCTGTAATTTTTACTGATTCGTCAAAAGCAGTCAATAATGTACCGATAGTTTCATGGCAATGGAATTTCGGGGATGGAAATACAATTACAAAACCTACGAATGATACCGTTCAACATCTGTATGCATTTCCAGGTACTTATAATCCGCAGTTGACGGTAACAGATACGAACGGTTGTAAGTCAACAATGAAACTTCCTGTTACACAGGTTTTAATTTATGGGGCAAAGGCAAATTTCACATGGTCACCGTCTTCGATTACCCCGGGTTTTCCAATAACATTTACGAATACCAGTGTCAAAAATACCGGGGCAACTTTTTTATGGACTTTTGCTGGAGACGGTACTACGTCAACCAGTGCAACAACGGTAACACATTCATTCCCCAATGTCGGAACAGATACGGTCACGCTGATTGCCTATCCGACCATGGCCGGAACCTGTATTGATACGCTTGTTGTGCCTTTGAAAATTCAAAGCATACTGGCGCCATTTATCGATTCATCTTATTATTACAACAATTCCAGTTGTCCGCCGCTTTTCGTGAATTTTACCGCATTTCCGGTGAATACTACCGGATTGCATTGGGATTTCGGGGATGGAAAAGGAACAGCTGACAATAAGGTAACTCCTAAATATCAATATGATATTCCAGGCACCTATATAGTTTCCCTGACCGGATATGGTGCCAATGGCATCTCTGTCATTTCTTACGATACGATTGTGGTTAAGGGGCCTTTTGCAAAACTATTTACACCGCTTTATCAGGCATGTGCACCGGCAGCCGATACATTACATGCAACAGCCAGTTATGTGGGGTCTTACACCTGGGACTTTGGAGATGGAACCGTATTGACAACCCAGGATTCCATTGCAGTTCATACATATTTACTTCCAGGATTGTTTACACCTGCCCTGATCCTGACGGATTCAACCGGATGTCAGTTGTCTTATAAATCAGATCACCAGATTTTGATAGATACTTTATTTGCGGCATTGGGCCCACCGGTTACACTCTGCGGAACAGGCTCTGTGTCTTATGGTCCAACTGTAGTAAGTTTTGTTGCCGATACGTTGGGATATCCGCTTACTTATCACTGGGATTTCGGCACTGGTGTGGCCACAGACACATCGAATCTCCTGAATCCGACATTTAATTATTCAAGCCCTGGAGATTTTATTACTTCATTGAATGTTTCTTCCCCGGTTGGATGTGTGCGTATGGCCTATGATTCCGTACATGTTATTGGCCCTTACCCCATGCCGGTTTCACCAGATACAACGATCTGTATCGGAGGGATCGCTTATCTGCACGCAAGCAACGCGGACAGTTATGCCTGGTCGCCGGGAAGCAGTCTGAATAAAATAAGCGGAGACAGTGTCATAGCACGACCACCCGGCACAACGATGTATACAGTTATAGGAGAAGATAAATACAAATGTTTTTTTGATACAGCCAGTGTAAAAGTAACCGTTGATTCTCTTCCGTCAGTTACTATACCGACACCGGCTCCGGTTTTGGCGGGAACAGACGTGCTGATAGAGCCCGTGGTAAGTGCCGATGTTGTTTCGTATGACTGGTCACCTCCGCTCTATCTGAATTGTACAGATTGTGCAACTCCGATCAGCACACCCCTGGCACCTACTACATACACAGTGACAGTTAAAACGGCGATCGGATGTACTTATTCCACATCGGTTACCATTAAACTATTATGTCTGCAGAGTGGTGTGAATATGGCCAATGCTTTTAGTCCGAATCATGATGGTAATAATGATTATTTCTATCCGACGGGTAGCGGTGTCAAAGTTGTAAAATCATTCCAGGTTTATTCAAGGTGGGGCCAGCTGATGTATTCGAGAACAAATTTCCCGCCCAATGATTTCAAAATGGGATGGGACGGGAATCTGAATGGAATTCCGCAGCCTTCAGATACATATGTATTTGTTGCGGAAATGATATGTTTTTCGGGAGAAAATTTTGTATTAAAAGGTACTGTTGAATTATTGAGATAAGTGTAAAAATGACAATGAAAAAGAGGTTACATATTTTTATTTTACTGGTTTTTTCAGCGAAGATGATATTCGCTCAGGATCCCTCATTTTCTCAATTTTACGCATCACCTCTTACACTGAATCCAGCTTTGACAGGGAAATTCAATGGAGATATGCGTGCAGCTGGTAATTACCGGAATCAATGGCCAACGGTAAACAAAGCATATATCACTTCCACCGTTTCAGTTGATTTTCCCATTTTACAGGACAGGTTGCGTGAAGGCGACCGCTGGGGGCTTGGCTTTATGGCCATGACAGATAAAACAGCCAACGGTATTTTGAACAGTAATTATTTTGCTTTGTCAACCGCCTACCATAAAGCGATAGATGAAAATGGCTGGCATACCATTGGAGTAGGATTCCAGGGAGCCTATGCAAACAGAACACTGGACGGCCCCCGGCTTCATTTCGTGGATGGATTACAGTTAGACGGTTCATGGCTTCCCTCCGCTTCAGAACCCGTTAACCTGCAGGTTGTGACGACCAGTTATTTTGATATGAATGCCGGTTTCCTGTATAATGGAACGCTCAATGGAAGTAATGAAGTTTATTTCGGCGTGGCTATGTACAATATCAATCAACCAAAGGCTACCTTCCTCGGAGCGGATGACATAACGGTTCCCTCCAGACTTACCGTGCATGGAGGTGGTTATTTTCCAGAACCATCTTCAGGAAAAACATGGTATGTGAGTGCACTTTATAACCGACAGGCAACAGCCAGTGAATTTGTATTCGGAGGCGCTTTGGAGCTGAGTGCCAGTACCGATGAAACAAGCCCGGTAAATGTTTATATCGGAGCATGGGGCAGAACGAGTAATGTTGGAGATGCTTTAATACCTTATGTTGGTCTGGACTATGGAAGTTTTAACCTGGGAATGAGTTATGACGTCAATCTCTCAGGATTTAAATTGGCTTCCCAGAGCCAGGGCGGAATCGAAATTTCCTTAATTTATATTTTTAAAAAGACTATTGACGGCGGCAGGACGGAAGTACAGTGTCCCCATTTCTAGGATTCCCAAACTGGGAAATTATCCCGTTCCCGCTGCGCTTTTCGCCAGTATTTTCTCTAATCTTTCTTCGCGAGTAATACGCGGGAACACTTGCAAATACAGTGTTTTCCGAGTATCTTGTTGTTGATTTTAACCAGACCCTAATACCCATGAAACAAAATCTACACAAGGGATCTTTGATCCTGATCCTGATTATCTGCTGTATCATATCATGTAAGAAATCGGTCGATCAGCCCATCTCTGATAATACTGCAATTATTCACCACACCGGCGATACTACTTTAGCGACTCAGATAATTCCTTACCCGGTAAGCCCCGTACAGGAATGTAATTTTGCGCCGGACTATGGGGATTCCATAGTTTACCCGCAGCCTTCATCTGGTGACTTTTATGTTTACCCTCAGAATAACCAGGGATTGCTGGGAACTTATCTTTCCTGGCCGGAGGGATTAAATATGAATTCAAAAACGGGCGCCATTGATCTGACGAAATCAGAAACAGGTCAGCGGTACGCTGTCGCATTTGTAAGAGATGGTACTACAGATACCTGTCTTTCTCAGTTAATCGTCTCCGGTGCATCGTATATGGATAGTGTGTACGTGCTGTCCCAGTCTGATACTACTGCCAAACCGTATTTTAATGCCAATCCATCCGGCGTGGCTCCCTGCCAGGGAAACCAGGGCCAGGGCTGTCAGTTTGACTATAATAACTCTGCGCAAAATCAGGGTATTGAAATAGATCAGAAAACCGGTTTTATTGACTTGAAGAAAACGATGAAACAAAGCCCGTTCGGACTGCTTCCGGTAAATGGTACTACGGTGTACACGACAATTTATTATAAGCTGAACGATAACAGTAATTATGCTCCCCAAAAAATCCAGCTGAAATTGGTATATTATAACCACAAATCGGATGTTCCATCTGAAACATTGCTTACACTAACGGATAAACTATTCAACACACTGAATGATCTGCTGATCAGTAAAGGACCTTCTTCCAGGCCGCCACTTATAGTGATCGTACGGAATAACTAGTCCGTTTGCCTGACGACAATATTGCGCTTTCCCGGACGTTAAAACAGAGCCATTAAAAGCCTGTTTTATGTTCGGGAAAGTTTTTTTTGTCTTATTCTCTTTCCTGATGTTTTCATCTTTCAAACCGGATTCTCCCGGTACTCCTTCCCTCGAATTAATAATTTCAGAATATAATCGGGCAAATAAACTTTTTAATACCCCCAATACATCTTCTGAAGCCGACAGCGCCTGTATGGAAGGATTCAGAAAGGTAATTTCTGACTTAGGCTTTTTGCCCAAAGAACATGCTGTAGACAGCCTTTTGTACCAGGCAAACTATAGACTGGGAGTGTTATTTGAAATGTACAAGGATTATTCTAAGGCAACTGCGTCCTATTTACAGGCCATCAAATTTTCAACCACAGCTGACGAAAAATTCATGAATTTTATTTTAGCGGGAGCAGGGTATTATAATCTGAACAATTTCGATTCGGCAACTTTTTTTCTTTTGAAAGCAGCACAAAATCCGGATAGCCTGGGGACAAAAGAAGATCGTGTGCGATTGTATAATACTTTGGGTGTTCTTTATTATGATAATGGAAACTACCTGCAGAGTAAAAATTACTTTGGACAGGCTTTATTGCTTCTCGAAACTAAAAATCTGACGGATAAATATAGTTTGCAATTAAATATTGCCGCCTGCTGCTTCAAACTGGGTTTATATGAACAGGCATTATCTATCTATGAGAAAATCCTGAATTATCACCTGTTGAATACTCCCTTATATATGAATATGGGCAGAACATACAGGAGTTTACACCAATATGAGACTGCGATTTCTTTTTTTAAAAAAGTGAGCGTCTCGGAAGCGCCAAACGTGTTGAACGAAATGGCGAGAACCGCGCTGGAGGAAGGCAATGCATATGCGGCATCGGATTGGCTTGATCAATATCGAAGGCAAAAGCAATCGCTGCATACGAATGCCCTGGATGATGGGGAGAATGAAATTTATTCGGGAGACCTCGATATATTTCTTAATAAGCCGGAATCAGCACTTCTCCATTTACAGAAGGCTCTGATCATTTTTTCGAGAAATTATGCTGATCCGGATATTCGAAAAAATCCTGTAAATTTTACCGGCTCATTTGCATATTACAGCTTATTTGAAGTACTCGATAAAAAGGCGTCTGCCTGGGAAATGGTATACCGGAAAACCTCCAGGCCGGAAGATCTAAAATCCGCGTATGAAACATACCAGTCCACCATCTCCCTGCTATCTTATATTGAAAGAAGTTACGAAATGGACGATGCCAAAATTCTGTTGAAACAGAAAAGTGGCGTTATATATACCCGGGCCCTGCAAGTATGTCTTCGGCTCGATAAACTTTATTTGCACTCCGGCTACCTGGACGCTGCATTTTTAATTTCCGAAAAAAATAAAGCGTCTGTAATGAGTTCACAGATCAGGGAAAGGAATTTTTTTTTGTCAGCCGGATCTGGAAATAATTTTGAGGCAGAGGAGAGAAATATCAAATTTAATATTGCACGGTTGAATACCAGGGCTGATGAACGGGTAGATGCACGTTCGCTACAAAAAATAAGTGATGAAAAATCAGCTTATGAAACCCAGTTGGTTAACCTGCACAGGAAGATGGAAACAAATAGCCGTTTTTATCAGCTGAAGTACTCAGATGATTTTCCATCTTTCAGTAAAATGCAGCAATCCATGGGTACAGATCAGGCCTTGATCAGCATATATAATACACCTAAAAAGATTGAGATATTTGTGCTTACCAGGGCATCCCTGGAGCATATCGGACTGGATAGCGGCGAAGCGATCCGACAGAATATTCAAAGTTGGATACGTTACCTGCAATCCGCCGAAAATGGACAACATGTAAATGCAGGGCCATTAAAAAAAATTCTCTATGAACAACTGATGAAGCCGATATTAAGCCTGGCAGGCAATAAAGAAGAATGGATCATTGTGCCTGACGGGCTGTTTTTTCAACTTCCAATTGAATCTCTTCCGGGAGATAAAGATGGGAATCTGGTTATTGAGAATCATATGATCGGGTATGAATTTTCCGCCCGTTTTATGGCGGACCAGGATGATAATTCTTTCAAACAGTTCAGCAGTAACCCGGTGCTGTCATTTGCTCCTTTTTCACAAAGCGGAGCCCGGGTACAGTCTGAAGGGATGGGAACTCTGGAGAAATTACCTTTTTCAAAAGAAGAAATCAGTGAATTGGCCGGAAACCGTTTTGCCGATCAGTCAGCGACCAAAGAAGTATTTATGAAAAATCTGAACCGTTATCCCATTCTGCACCTGGCAACTCATGCGGTAACTGATTTGGTTAATCCATCAGCTTCCTTTATTGCTTTTTATCCGGCTACCGGTGTTCGTTCAAATGATTTTCTTTTTCTGGATGAAATATATTCTCTTAATATGGACAGTTGCCGCATGATTGTTATCAGTGCATGTGAAACCGGTAGGGGGGAGTTTGTGCATAACGAAGGGGTAATGAGTTTTGCACGCGCATTTTTATATGCCGGTTGCCCAAGTACGATCAATACACTTTGGAAAGCGGATGATCATTCGACTGCTGAAATAGTCAGGTTATTTTACAAATACCTTGAACAGGGAGAATCGAAATCCTGGGCTCTGCAGCGTGCGAAACTTGAATTCATCCGAACCAATCCGCTATATAGAAATCCAGCTTATTGGTCACATATAATTCTTACCGGAAACCCTTGTGCCTTATACAAAAAAAAACAGCCCTGGATCTGGGCTGTTTTAGCAATTAGTTGCGGTACGATGTTATTTTTTACGATCAGAAAAAAAAGGAGAAAAAAAGCCGACGCTTTTCATAGTTAGTATTGGATACTTAAAATTTGTTGTCTAAACCTATTCAGTGTTTTCAGGGATACGTCGACTTCGCTTTGGATTTTCATCGAATTGGATTGGAATTTCATCGGATCAGGCTGCAAGGTTTTCAAAAGTATTGGATCAATGGTTTTTTCAGGATCGGTATTTGGTTTTTCAAGGAACGGTTACATATATTAGTAACCACCGCTCAATAAAAGGTAACCAGGTTTTTTTTATTTCTTTAACTCTATGATTTTCAGATCAATAGGAGATATTTTTGTAACCAAAGGATAATAAGTATGTCCTGGGTTTGACTTAATTTTATTAATCATTTGAATAGCATTCTTTTCTTCATGATTCATAAGGTAAGCCAGGGCTGAATAATATTCGGCTTCTTCCTGGTATGAATTATCTCCAGATTTTAAATTCAATATGCTTTCAAAAAGGGATATGGCCTGCTGGAAATGATTCAACTGCATCTCTGCCATCGCTGCCAGGAAGGATTGCTTGTTCGATTGATTCATTTTCGTCTGATAAATTGAAATCACTTCACTCCATTTTTTATCCTGGTACGCTTCTTCTTCTGCATCATGTATATCCTGTCCACGGGTATTTGTTAATTCATAACCGGTGAATTGTTTATCATAAACAGACTGGCTGTTAACGGATGAATATTTATATAATACTGCAATACCCATCACAAGAATCAGGGCTGCTGCCACACGTAGGCTGATCCTGTACATGTTGCGGACAATAGCCTGAGCAGGTTTTTCAATAATCTCCGGTTTTTTTAACGACTGACGGATAGAAAAAACTTTTTGATTAATGGCTTCCAGGCGGATCGTATCGACAGCCAGACCCAGGTAATGGAATTCACCTGCAAGTACGGTATCTTTTTGAATCGCGCTTTCCAGCAGGGCAGATTCTTCCGGGTCAAGTTGCTTGTCCAGATAATCAATGAGTATTTCGTTGTCAGGTCGCATGATTTATTTATTTATCAATTCACTAATTTGTTGTGCAGCCAGCGGATTTTGCTTCATTCTATCAGTTAGTTGCTGCAGGCACTTATATTTTTTATTTCTCACCACCTGTTCATTTTCATAATGCAAGTGCGAAACAATTTCTTTCATGGGCAAATTCTCGTAGTAAAACAGTTCGAGAATTTTTCTGCAGGAATCTCCGAGGCTCTGAAGCAATTGACTCATATGCTTTTTCAGCTCCCTATCTTGTATGATTTCACTGACGCCGGTTTCTTCCTGTTCAAGATCAGATTCATAAAGTTTTTCACGATTTCCGGCTCTTTGTCTTCTTCTGATTTCGTTATACCAAAGGTTTTTGGATATCGAAACCAGGAAAGTTCGTACTCCTGATTCTTGCCGGAATTTTGCTTTTTGAACGCTGTCTATAAAGGAAACCACTGTTTCCTGGAAGATATCGTCGGCATCCTGTTCTGTTCCGCCCTTGCCCATAATAAAAGATCTGGTGACTTCCGCATGTTCCTCATAGAGTTGCAATATGGCTGGTTCAAGCGTTTCCTTATCACATATCGCTTCTACAAGTTCTGAATCTGAAAATCGGATTTTCTTATTCATAGATTAGTAACTGCCGTTTGAGCGTTTGTAACTTAATAATCGGAATTCCCTTATTTCGCAAGACATTGATAATCAAATATTTAATACTATTATTTATAAAATTCTCTTATAAGCACAAATAGCCTGGTTATTTTAATACTGGGAATCTGTTGATAAAATGCCATTCTTATTCTACTTATATTATCCTAGTTTTCAGCTGTCTAAGTTATCTTCGCAGCCGAAAATAATGGAAATTATTCCTTTCAATCAAACTGCCTGATAGTATAACGGTAGTACGACAGACTCTGACTCTGTTTGTCTTGGTTCGAATCCAGGTCAGGCAACTAAAGCGGGAAATCAGTAACAACAGAGATTTCCCGCTTTTCCTCTTAATGGAAATAATAGCCCGAATCGGCGTAAGCCCAGCCCTGGCACAGTGAATCTCATTTAAGTCTGTCGATATAAATAGCATCATAAGCCATCCCGGGAAAGCAATTTAACCCGACGTCGTCCAGAAAAACAATATCAGAGGCAATCCTTGTTATCCTTCCTATCTGAATCGTAGGGCATCCGGTATTATACACCGCCTGATCATAGCAGCCCCGATTTGCTCCAAGGATGTAATCACCAACCTTGCAACTATTACAGGAGAAGGAAGCGGTCCAGTTTGTTCTGTTCACGTTAATGACTGGGATGTTTGGAATCCGGATCAGAGTATCACTATAACCGCTTTGATAATATAAATGTACGTTGTCCAGCGTCGGTCGCGGATAATTGGCGTACGGAATACCGTATATCGCAGCTGTAATCGGGAGATTATTCATAGTCAAATCCCTAAACTTTGTCCGGGTGTTCACAAAATTCATGCGGTGGGTCGGACTGCCATCATAATACCTTAGACTTCCACCGTAAAAGTTTACATCACCACTTAACAAATAATCGGGAGCAGGTAGGCCCGGACCAGAAAGAAAGTCTATTTCAAAGTTTATAAAGTTAGACCCGGCGCCTCTTCCAACATTACCAATCCTGAAAATGCTTTCACTGTAAATGTTTATGGCGGAAAGAGGGAATCTGTCAGTAATTAGGTTGAATAATTGATTGACATTTCCTGCAATATTCCAGTTATCACAAAATACGGATCCACCGCCAATACCTTTTCCATAAGTCAGGCCATCCAAAACAGTGTGAGTACTACCCCAAACTTTTAGACCGGATATTTTTATGGTTTTTGATTGATCCTGCCCAATGGCAATAGCTACCCTGCAATTTTCGATATTATCATCAATAATATTAACTATCTCATCGTTGGCAGTTTCAGGATTTGGCGTTAAACAAATGCCTACCATCCATTGACGGATTGAGCAATTCCGGATTGTTACGTCTGATGTGCCCCCGCCACCCGAAATTCCTCCAAAGGGGTCAATGGAGATGCCTGCATATGGACTATATCTGGAATCGGTTACAGATCCATTTGACCAATCGTTGAATTTAAGTGTACCGATATTTTGGTTAGTTACCCGGTCAGGAAATGTATACATTCCAAGGATTGTAATATTTTCAATTGTAATACCCCTGCCAAGTTGTATCCCTATACCGAAACCGGATTTGTATCCGCATATAATCCGGGTTAAATATTCAATACTGGCAGACTTGTTTGAAAACACACCTTTCAGGTGAACGGTAAAAAACTGATTTTGTCCTTTCACAAAGTTCTGTAGGAGGAAAGGACGACTGATAAAATAGCTCCCAATAGGCATTATCAGAACAGCCGGATGTTGAATGACAAAGTCCCGGGCATGTTCTAAAGCATCAATGTCGTCATGTTTTCCGTCCCCCACAGCACCGAAATCTTTAACGCTGACAAAATTCTTATCCGGATCACGAGCTCTTTCCTGAGTCTTGAAAAGGCTGATAATTGTGTCAATTAATGATTTTCGACTGGTATCATAACTCATTATAACGGCGGGGTTTTTGACCAGCGGAATTTTGGCAACTGCCGAGGATAGACAAACAGAAAAAGCGTAAAACAAACAGATCAGACTCTTCAACTTGGAAAAAGAGAAGTTACGATTCAGACGGATGACTGGGCCAGAGCTAAGCCCTAGTTGTTTGATAATCAATATCATAATAATGCCGGTAATATTACTTACAACTAAATGTAAGTAGTTTTACGTTGCAGATCTGCCTTTCGTAGGGTACTTTTAAAGTGTTTTTAATCCAATCCTGTTTAAATATTAATTTATGGAAACTATCATCGATTTGCTAAGGGCTGTTCAGCTTGACATGCTGGAAGTCATGATTGCCGGTGTTTTTATTTTTTCCGTTGGTTACCTGATCGGTATGAAAAAAGTCAGAAAGCTTACCCGGGAAATTTATGGACTTCAAAAGGATGTTTTAGATCTGAACGAAGAATTACTCTTCGGGGTGGATGGAAGTCTGAGCGAAACGCCTGTAATCGGTTTGAAACCCGATAATCTGAAACAAACCAAATTAGCAAAATAAATACAGCTTATAGCAAATTTTACACTCCCTGCTTCTTTAATAACTCAATGCAAACAGCCAAACTGGACTGCCAGTTGGCAATATACAGGCCGTAATCCCTTTTGATTTTCGACTTATCCATTAAAGAATACGCGGGTCGTATAGCAGGAGTGGGAAATCCCGAACTGGGTATAGGCACTATTCTGCAGGCCGAATTTGTCAGCTTTCTAATTTCCTGGGCAAAACCAAACCAACTTGTTTCACCTTCATTACTATAGTGGTAGATACCAGGAATAAAATTATTTGCTTCAAGCATTTGCATAATCGCGTTGGCCAGATCTGCAGCGTAAGTGGGTGAACCAATCTGGTCCTGTACTACATTGATTGATTCCCGGTCTTTCATCAGGCGAATCATTGTTTTCACAAAATTATTACCATAGGAGGAATAGACCCAGGAGGTACGGATCACCTGACTAAGCGGATTGTTTTGAATCACCTGCATTTCTCCCTCCAGTTTTGAAGCCCCGTATATATTGACGGGATTTGTTTTGGCCAGCTCTGTTAAAGGAGTATCCGAAGTTCCGTCAAATACGTAATCTGTAGAAATGTGGATGAGTTTTGTTTTGCTTTTTGAAAGACTTCTGGCGATGATTCCGGGAGCCGTTCCATTCACCTGGAAAGCTTTTTCCTTTTCCGATTCGGCTTTGTCTACGGCCGTATAGGCAGCACAATGAATAAAAATATCCACCGGATTCTCTTCCAGCCAGGTTTCCATTTTTCCAGGATCGTCCAGAGGAAATATTTCCCTGGTTAAAAACGTAAATCGAAAACGAGGATGATCACCCGCTATCCGCATAAATTCCGTTCCTAACTGCCCGTTACTACCGGTCACTGCTACCCGAAAAGTGGAGGAGACTGGCATCCTATTTATAAATAAAATCTGAAAGGGAAGGAATGAAATCCGGGAGCTGTGCATCCTTTTCAGATATGAGAGCTTTCCCTGGTGGAATTTTCCAATCTATTTCTAATTGCGGGTCATTAAATCGTATTCCGGATTCGCTTTGTTTGTTGTAAAACTGATCGCACTTATAAGCCAATTCAGCAGTTTCGCTTAGAACTGAAAACCCGTGTGCGAATCCTCTCGGAATTAAAAGCTGCTTTTTATTTTCGGCTGACAATTCAATGCCGAACGATTTGCCAAAAGCAGGTGAACCCGCACGCAGATCAACTACCACATCCAGGATTTTACCATGCACTACGCGAACCAGTTTTGTCTGGGCGTGTGGTTCCCGCTGGTAATGTAATCCCCGGATAACACCATAAGCGGAAAAAGACTGGTTATCCTGTACGAATACATTCAAAATATTATTCTCATTAAATAAGCGCTGATTATAGGATTCGAAAAAAAATCCCCGGTCATCAGGAAAAACCCTTGGTTCAAAAACAATTACACCGGGCAGTGGGGTTGTAGTGAAAGGCATTATTTGTGGTATTGTTTTTCGTAATAGTTCTGGTATTCCCCTGAAGTTACCTGCTTAATCCATTGTTCATTTTCAAGGTACCATACAACCGTTTTTTCCAAGCCTTCTTCGAACTGAAGGGAGGGCTTCCAACCCAGTTCCTGGTTCAGTTTAGTGGCATCTATAGCGTATCGCATATCGTGACCCGGGCGGTCTTTTACAAAACTGATCAGTTTTGCAGAATCACCGGGAGTGCGACCGAGTTTTTTATCCATGATATTGCAAAGAAGATATACGATATCCAGGTTTTTCCATTCATTAAACCCGCCAATATTGTATTTTTCCCCGATCCTCCCTTTATGGAAGATAATATCAATCGCCGTTGCATGATCATCGACATACAACCAGTCACGTACATTTTCCCCTTTACCATATACAGGAAGCGGGCGGTTGTTTTTAATATTGTTGATCATTAGCGGAATCAGTTTTTCGGGGAAATGATGAGAACCATAATTGTTTGAACAATTGGAAATGATTACGGGCAGACCATAAGTGTGGTGATAGGCCATCACGAAATGATCCGAAGCTGCTTTTGATGCAGAATAAGGGGATCGCGGATCATAAGATGTCGTCTCCGTAAAAAATCCTTCTTTACCCAGGGATCCAAATACTTCATCAGTTGAAACATGGTAAAAAAGTTTTTTGTCCCATTGCCCGCTCCATTGTTTTCTGCAAACATTCAGGAGAGTGCAGGTCCCCATCACATTTGTTTTTACAAAGGCCAGTGGGTCAGCGATGGAACGGTCTACGTGGCTTTCAGCTGCCAGGTGGATGACTCCGTCAAATGCATATTTTTCGAACAGGGCATGCATATCTTCCTGCTCAGTTATATCCCCTTTTTCGAAAATATAATTCGGGTAGGATTCTATATCCCGTAGATTTTCCAGATTGCCGGCATAAGTCAGCGCATCCAGGTTGATCACCCGGTAATCAGGATATTTCGTTACAAACAACCGGACAAGATGGGAGCCGATAAAACCGGCTCCCCCGGTGATAAGAATCGTTCTTTTATATGGGTTCATCTTTTTTAATTTGAGTATTTGAGAATACTTTTTTATTTGTGGAAAACGGGAACAACTTCTACATTCTCAAATTTCCAATTTCTCAACCTGATTTATTTGCTTTCGAATTCCTTTGGCAGCCTGAACCATTCTTCGGGAGGCAGGGATTTGAAATAATCGTATGTAATTTTCAATCCTTCCTTTCTGCCGACAATGGGTTCCCAATTAAGTATTTTTTTAGCTTTTGTAATATCCGGTTTACGTTGTTTTGGATCGTCGGCGGGCAGTGGTTTATAAATGATCTTCCTGTCCGTCCCTGTTAGGGCGATCACTTCTTCTGCAAATTCTTTCAATGTAATCTCGGATGGGTTTCCGATATTAACCGGCATGGTATAATCGCTCAGGAGCAACCGGTAGATTCCCTCAATCAGATCATCAACGTAACAGAATGAACGCGTCTGGCTACCATCACCAAAAACAGTCAGGTCCTCTCCGCGAAGGGCCTGACCAATAAAAGCTGGCAGGGCGCGACCGTCGTTTAGCCGCATACGGGGCCCATAGGTATTGAAAATGCGAATGATCCTTGTTTCGAGATGATGAAAAGTATGGTAAGCCATAGTAATGGCTTCCTGAAATCTTTTGGCTTCATCATATACACCGCGAGGCCCGATAGGGTTTACATTTCCCCAGTATTCTTCCGTTTGGGGATGTATCTGTGGATCTCCATATATTTCTGAAGTGGACGCAACCAGTATCCGGGCATTTTTTGCTTTAGCCAGGCCGAGACAATGAAGCGTTCCCAATGATCCGACCTTTAGGGTCTGAATAGGGATCTTTAAATAATCTATCGGGCTGGCGGGAGATGCAAAATGCAGAATATAGTCAAGCGTGCCCGGCACGTGGATGTATTTACTAACGTCCTGGTGATAAAATTCGAACTGTTCCAGCTTGAAAAGGTGCTGAATATTTTTCAGATCTCCGGTAATGAGGTTATCCATACCGATAACATGAAACCCTTCTTTAATGAAGCGGTCACAAAGATGCGAGCCTAAAAAACCGGCGGCACCGGTAATAAGTACCCGTTTTTTGCTCATGCTTTCGTTTTGTGATGTTGATTATTTTCAGGTGCGGCTATTGCCCGCCCGATGCTGACATAATAAAATCCCAGTTCTTTGATCGCGTTCATATCGAACAGGTTTCTGCCATCGAATATTACTTTATTCTTCAGGGAGGTAACCATCTTCAAAAAATTCGGTGTGCGGAACTCATTCCATTCTGTAGCTATTATTAGTGCGTCTGCTTTTTCCAGAACATCATACTGGTTCTCGCCATATTTTACAATATCTCCTATTTGTTTTTTTACATTGCTCATGGCTTCCGGATCATACACTGAAATAGACGCGCCTTCCTTAATGAGCGCGTCAATGATATATAAAGCCGGGGCTTCGCGGATATCATCAGTATTAGGTTTAAATGCAAGGCCCCAGAGAGCAAAATGTTTTCCTTTTAGATGGCCCTTGAAATAATCTTTTATTTTGGGAATGAGATGCATTTTCTGTTTCTCGTTTACATCCATGACTGCATTCAGGATCTTGAAATCATATTTGACCTCATTGGAAGATTTGACAAGTGCCTGTACATCTTTCGGAAAGCAGCTGCCACCGTAACCGATGCCGGGAAATAAAAAACGCTTGCCGATTCTTTCATCGCTTCCGATTCCGCGGCGTACCATGTCCACATCCGCTCCCAGGCGTTCGCAGAGCTGTGCGATTTCGTTCATGAAAGTGATTTTGGTTGCGAGGAACGAATTGGCGGCATATTTGGTAAGTTCTGCAGACCTCTCATTCATAAAGATGATGGGATTTCCCTGACGCACAAACGGGTTATATAGCTCTTCCATTATTTTCCTGGCGCTGTCGGATGAAGTTCCGATCACTACCCGGTCAGGTTTCATGAAATCATCTACAGCAACCCCTTCCCGTAAAAATTCAGGATTGGAAACCACATCAAATTCCCCCTTGAAATTTTTAGCGATCGCTGCATGTACTTTTTCAGCTGTTCCAACCGGCACTGTACTCTTATCAATAACTACCTTATAGTCCTTCATCAGTTTTCCGAGTTGCTCAGCGACACCCAATATATATTGCAGGTCAGCAGATCCGTCGGCTCCGGGTGGGGTGGGCAGGGCAAGGAAAATGATTTTGGCTTCTTTGATTCCCAGGCCCAGATCGGTGGTAAATTTCAACCTATCTTCTTTCAGGTTTCTGAGGAATAATTTGTTCAGGCCTGGTTCATAAATGGTAATTTCCCCCTCACTCAGTCTCTTTACTTTGTTTTCATCTATGTCAACACAAATAACATCGTTTCCTGTTTCAGCAAAACATGTTCCGGTAACGAGCCCAACGTAGCCAGTTCCTACTACAGCAATTTTCATTGTAATTAATTCGGTTTAATTTTTAAGATAAGGGTTAATTAAGGAATTCTAAAACACTTGTGCAAATAAAACTCAGTTGCTCCTCATCGAGTTCTGTATGCATGGGTAATGAAATCACCCGGTCTTTAAGCCAATCGGTAACTTCCAGTTTTTGCATGCCGGATTGAAAGGAAGCAAACATATTCTGCCGGTGAGCGGGAACAGGATAATAGATCATGGAAGGAATGTTTTTGCCAGCCAGGTGTTCGTTCAACTTATCCCGGTCAGCGCCCTCGAGTATCAGAGTATACTGATGAAAAACATGCTTTGAATAAGGTGCCCTGAAAGGCGTTTTGATTTTTGAATGACCGGCGAATGCCCGGTCATAGTAATCCGCCGCCGCTCTGCGTTTATCGATATATTCATCCAGAAGGGGTAATTTGATATTCAAAATGGCTGCCTGCATGGAATCGAGTCTGCTGTTACAGCCCACGATTTCGTGGTAGTATCTTTTTTTCTGGCCATGATTGGCAATCATTTTAAAGGTATCAGCCAGGGACGCATCAGGCGTAAACAGGGCGCCTCCGTCTCCGTAAGCTCCCAGATTTTTAGAAGGGAAAAAAGAGGTGGTGCCGACTGTACCCATGGTTCCTGTTTTATATTTTTTTCCATCCGGAAAAGTATAATCACTCCCGATCGCCTGAGCATTATCTTCTATAACTTTCAGTCCATATTTGGCCGCAATGTCCATAATTTCTTTCATGGGCGAGGACTGGCCATAGAGATGGACAGGAACAATGGCCCTGGTCTTTTTTGTGATTTGTTTCTCGAGTGAAATCGGATCAACACAAAAAGTCTTCGGGTCCACATCTGTAAATACCGGCTTAAACCTCAGTAAAGCAACTACTTCCGTTGTGGCAATGAATGTAAATGATGGCGTAATCACTTCGTCCCCGGGCTTGAGTCCGAGACCCATTAAGGCAATTTGCAAAGCATCAGTTCCATTCGCGCAGGGGATAACATGGTCAATTCCCAGATAAGCAGAAAGATTTCGCGAGAAATCGGTTACAGGTTTGCCGTTTATAAATGCCGTGGTATCTAAAACCTCATGAATCGCAAGGTCCACTTTCTCTTTAATTTTTGAATACTGACCTTTCAGATCAACCATTTGAATTGGCCGCATACGCTCTTTATTAACGGCCACAAACCTACGCTAAAATAATGGTATATGCAATGACTCAATCAGTTATGAATGCTTAGGGAAAGGATTACATTTGCTTTCAGAATCATTTAACCCCCGGTATTGACTATCGTTTTATATAATCTCTTTCTCTGGCTTTATCAGTCATGTATCCGGATCGTTTCTCCATGGAATCCGAAGGCGGCTGCCTGGGTAAATGGAAGACGGGGAATTTTCAAAACTATTCAAAATGCGGGAATAAAGGGAAAGCAGCGCATCTGGATGCATTGTGCGTCCCTGGGAGAATTTGAACAGGGCAGACCGGTGATTGAATCCCTGCGAAAACTGTATCCCGGGGTAACAGTTATTATTAGTTTTTTTTCACCTTCCGGGTATGAGATCAGAAAAGATTATACCGGGGCTGATCACACTTTTTATCTTCCGATAGACTCCGCCGTTCATGCCAAACGTTGGCTTGACCTGGTAAATCCCAATTTGGTTTTGTGGATTAAATATGACTACTGGTATTATTATCTGCGTGAGTTGCGTTTAAGGAAAATACCGGCCCTGTTGGTTTCTCCACTATTTCGCCCTGATCAGCCCTTTTTTAAATGGTACGGAAATATTCATCGGTTGATGCTGGATAGTTTTCATGCTTTTTTTGTTCAAAATATGGAATCAAAAAATCTACTGGCAATCCTGGGGATCAATCAATCGGTTTTTGTGAGCGGTGATACAAGGTTTGACCGGGTAATTGATATCGCAGAAGCTTTTGAACCGCTTCCCTTAATTGATGATTTTTGTGGAGCCCATGCGGTAATAGTTGCCGGTTCCACCTGGGAAGAAGATGAAGAAGAACTGGACCATTACGCAAATACACATCCTGATATCCGGTTTATTATTGCTCCGCATGAGATCGAAGAAGATCATTTAAAGGATATTGAAACTTTATTCCGGAATACGATTAGGTACTCGGTTTTGCAAAAACAATATCAATCTTCTACGCTAAACGCAGAAAGCTTAACGCCTAACGCTCATCTGCCAACGGTCGACGGTCAACTGTCAACGGTCAACGGTCAACCCAATGTTCTGATTATTGACAATATCGGCATGCTGGCCCGGCTATATTTTTATGCACGCGTTTGTTATGTCGGCGGAGGGTTTGGAGACGACGGGGTACATAATGTGCTGGAAGCGGCGGTCTATGGAAAACCTGTAATTACCGGACCCGTAATAGAAAAATATATTGAAGTGATGGAACTGGCAGATGCCGGCGGAGTCATTATCATCGACAATGCCCTCGAAGCAGAATCCGTTTTCAATCGTTTATTAAAGGATGGAGAAGAATATTCCTTTCATGGAAAAGCAGCCAGGGAATTTGTCTACGCACGCAAGGGTGCAACGGAAAAGATTATCCGTTACATTCAGGAAAACCGCCTTCTGACCAGCTGATAGAAATGTTGTACGATATCTCTGGAATCGTCCCATCCCAGTTTGATTTTCAGTTCCCTTTCCATCCAGTACTCGGCTTCCGGTAATATTCTGAAATTATTTATCGTTTTGATACTTCTCTCATACATGGGTTCGTCACCCCGGAATAATTCATTGATGAAAACAAAGCGGTCATTCACGCTTATGGCTTTTCGCAGTTCTTTTACGGGTGAACCCTTGAGTATGGATCCCAATTCGGATTGACTGCCTGCCTTGAGTTTATCATGAATGGAAGAGCCGCTTTCCCCGATCAGGTCATTTATTTCCCGGTTATTGGGCTGGTGAGACAAAGTAGGTATTTCTATCAACGGATCGCCGCCCATCCACAACTGGTGACCTTCGGGTACGGTCTGAATAATTTCTTCCACCATCCGGTGAGAAAAACTCAGGGAAGGCATAACAACAGAAACAGCTGGATTTTTTCTGCCGGTAAGATTAACAGTATGCAGGGTGGTCAATTCGGCTTCTATCTGTTTTAGGGTAGCAAGCATTTGAAGCGCACTTTCGTTTTGTTCGCATTGTTCATTTAACTTGCTGATGAGTTGTTGCAATTTTTCCATTATGCGTTTGAGAGAATGATGAGGCCTGTTATATAAAATTAAAGCAAATATTTATCCAAATTCTACCGGAGTATGTTTATTGAGCCTGCCATGCAGTTTGATCGCCGGGGCTGGATTGAAGTAATCTGCGGTTCCATGTTCTCGGGGAAAACAGAAGAGCTCATCCGGAGGCTGCGCCGTGCGCGGATTGCCAACCTTCGGGTTGGAATTTTTAAACCCCTTACCGACGATCGTTATCACCGGGAAAACATTGTTTCGCATGACGAAAACAGCATCCCTTCCATCCCGGTTCCTAATGCGAAAGCTATACTGGATGCGGTTTCTACGGTAGATGTCGTTGGAATCGACGAAGCACAGTTCTTCGATGAATCACTGCCTGATGTTTGTGATGTCCTGGCTTTGAATGGCACTCGTGTGATCGTCGCGGGGTTGGATATGGATTATCTCGGAAAACCATTCGGTCAAATGCCAACACTGCTTGCCAAGGCGGAATACATTACCAAGTTGCATGCTATATGCATGCAATGCGGCAATATTGCGAACTATTCCTACAGAAAATCAGGAATTGCCGAACAGTTATTGATCGGGAACAAGGATTTCTATGAACCAAGATGCCGGATTTGCTATGCGAAAGGTACTTTGCCGACAGAAACCTAAATTCAATTGGAATTTGTTAAAGTAAGTTTAAAGAAAAAATGGTACGGAGCCTCCGTTTGATTTTTGTCCTGATAAAAAAAGACGTATTGCTGGAATTTCGTCAGCAATATAGTTTCTACGGTGTACTGCTATATGTGGCTTCTACTATTTTTGTGCTTTATCTGGCTTTGGGACAACCTGAAAATATGGTCTGGAATGGATTGTTCTGGATGATGCAGCTGTTTATATGTGTGAATGCAATTGCTAAAACATTTCTTCAGGAAGGCAAAGGCAGGCAACTATATTTTTATTCTTTGTGTAGTCCCGTGCAGTTCATGCTGGCCCGGATGATTTTCAATGCCGCGCTGATGTTGCTGATGAATCTGATTAGTTTGTTATTATTTAGTCTCCTGCTTGGCTATCCCCTTACGCATCCAATTCTTTTTTTGGGTATTTCATGTTTTGGCGCCTGTAGCATCAGTTTTGTTTTTAGTTTCCTCGCAGCCATTGCAGCCCGCGCGCAACAAAATGCCGCTCTGATGGCTATTCTTGGATTTCCACTAATTATACCCCAGTTGATGCTGCTGATGCGCTTATCTCTGTTGGCTTTTTCGGATGTTTTTCAAAGCGGTCTTTTGTCCATTGTCCTGCTGCTTGCCTGTTTTGACATCATGGTGGTGCTCCTGTCAGTTATTTTATTTCCTTTTTTATGGAAAGACTGAAAACAAATGTGCAATTGTGCAAATGAGTTTTGGGCTTTAAGCTTTTGTTTTCGGGTTTGACGGTCTTATCTTATTTTTGCCTGCCGGAAATATCCGGTTGCCGCTATATAAGATTACCATATGCTTCGTAAGAACTGGTGGAAAATACTGAGTTTTATTTTTCTGCTTTATACATTTACAGTCGGATTTTTAGGAAATGTTCCCGCTAAACCGATTCTGAATGAAACCATCCGAAACCTGTATTTTCATGTTGCGATGTGGTTCGGAATGATGATTTTTTTCATTGTCTCAGTGATTTACTCAATTAAATATCTCCGTCATGGCAGGACAGGGGACGATGTGTTTGCTGTTGAATTTGCCAGGACCGGAATCGTGTTTGGATTATTGGGACTTATTACCGGCTCGGTTTGGGCTCGATATACCTGGGGCGATTTCTGGAGCAACGACCCCAAACAACTGGGTGCGGCTATCGCACTCCTTATCTATCTCGCTTATTTTGTACTGAGAAATTCACTGACGGATATCGATAAGTCCGCCCGCGTTGGTGCAGTCTATAACATATTTGCATTTGCAATGTTATTTCCAACTATCTGGATCATTCCGCGCCTGGTGGAAAGTCTGCATCCGGGTGGAATGGGTAATCCGGCACTGGATACAAAGGACATCGACAGCCGCATGCGGCTTGTGTTCTGGTTTGGTGCTGTTCCGGGATGGACCCTGTTAGGCGTTTGGATTTCGACTTTGCGCATACGTTCACAAATGTTTTCCATAAAACACGAGCTCCATGTTTAAGTTATTTTCACGCGCTTGCCTTTTTACAATTTGTACAATGCTTTCTGTATTTGTTTATGCGCAGGATAGCCTGAAAAATGAAAAACCGCAGATGGCGGATGCCCTTCGCTCCAGTGGAAAAATCTACGTTGTGGTAACGGTACTCGTAATCATCCTGGTCGGCCTTTTTATTTATCTCGTCAATACGGATAGGAAAATCAGCCGGTTGGAAAAAAATGATAAGTAAATCTTATAAATAATATTTTATTCAAATAAAAACGATATATGGCTGCCAGGAATGAATATAAATTTTTTGAGGCTGTAGAAAAAAGTTTCGATAAAGCGACACCTTATACCAACTGGGATCCGGGTGTGCTGGAACAGATCAAACAATGTAATGCGGTTTATCGTATGTTCTTTCCCGTTAAAATCGGGGACAAGGTAGAAGTAATCAAAGCCTACCGGGTTCAGCATTCCCATCACAAAACGCCTTGTAAAGGAGGAATTCGTTTTGCACTTTCAGTGAACCTCGACGAAGTGATGGCTCTGGCGGCCCTGATGACTTACAAATGTGCGATAGTGAATGTGCCATTTGGCGGAGCCAAAGGAGGTATCGCTATCGATCCGAAAAAGTATTCAGCCTATGATCTTGAAAAAATCACACGCCGGTATACTTCTGAGCTGATCAAAAAGAATTTTATCGGGCCAGGTACCGATGTACCTGCCCCCGATTACGGAACTGGTGAAAGAGAAATGGCCTGGATACTGGATACCTATATGAGTATGCGACCCGGAGAAGTCGATGCCCTGGCTTGTGTTACAGGCAAACCAGTAACACAGGGTGGGGTCAGGGGAAGAAGGGAAGCTACGGGTCTTGGAGTATTTTATGGTATCCGGGAAGTATGTAATATGAAAGATGTGATGGGTAAACTGGGACTACATACCGGAGTGGAAGGGAAACGGGTTGTGGTACAGGGTTTGGGAAATGTCGGATATCATGCAGCTAAATTTTTTCGCGAAGGTGGTGCCAAAGTAATTGGATTGGCAGAATTTGAAGGAGCAATTACAAACCCTGAAGGGTTAAATGAAGAGGAAGTTTTTCAGCATCGTAAGAAAACGGGTTCCATTTTGAATTTCGCGGGTGCAACCAATATAGAAAAATCGACGGAGGCGCTTGAACTGGAATGCGATATACTGATTCCTGCAGCATTGGAAAATGTGATCAATGGCGAAAATGCGAAGCGTATAAAAGCGAAAATAATTGGCGAAGCAGCAAATGGTCCGCTTACACCCGAAGCGGATGAAGTGTTTATAAAAAAGGGAGTGCTGGTGATACCGGATATGTATCTGAATGCAGGTGGGGTTACAGTCTCTTATTTTGAATGGCTGAAAAACCTTAGCCATGTACGTTATGGCCGGATGGAAAAAAGATTTTCGGAAAACCTGAATACACATATTCTGGGGCAACTGGAAGAACTTACAGGCAAACAGGTACGTCCAAAGGAAAGGGAATTCATTATGCACGGTGCGGAAGAGGCGGACCTGGTTTACAGCGGTCTGGAAGAAACCATGATTACCGCTACGCATGAAATCATGAACTGCTGGAAGAGTAATCCCACTATCCCGGATATGCGTACGGCGGCTTATGTCGTAGCGATTAATAAAGTAGGGACTTCATATGCCGAGTTGGGGATATTTCCTTAATACGCATAAAGCCGAAAGCCTAACGCATAAAACCTGTTTGGAAAGTGTATCGCAGTATAGAACTTCACAACGCATTTTTACATTGTTTCATTGTCAAATTAGTTTTAGGCGTTAGGCTTTGGGCTTTAAGCTTGTTACTCATCATAAGTCGGTAAAACGCTCATCTCTTCAAAATCAATAATGGCTTTCTTATAAGCGTGGCATTGCTGGCCATTGGTTACGACAAGATATTTGACCGGGATGGCAATATTATAATGCAACGCCTGCCAGAGTACGGATTTATCAAGTGGCTTGTGCATAGCCTTGCATTCAATCATCATCCAGGGCTTCGCCGCCTTGTCATATACGAGTATATCGAACCGCTTGTTCACCTCGCCCAGTTTCATTTTTTTCTCAACAGCAATATAACTTGAAGGGTATTTTTTTACCTGGAGCAAGTATTGTGCAAAGTTTTGCCTCACCCATTCTTCTTCTGTCAGACGCACCCATTGTTTTCTTTGCTCATCAAAAATGAACTCCTTTCCAGGCTCCTCTTCTTTGATCTTGAAAGCATAATGAGGGTAATAGATTTTAATCATACCTCAACTATTTGCTAAATTACAGAATGTTGTTTGGCGGATAGGTTTATCAGTATGAATCCAGCAATGAATTTATGAAAACTAAAGAAGAAATTGTCAGTAACTGGCTTCCCCGGTATACCGGTGAGAAACTGGAAAATTTTGGGGCTTATATTCTGCTCACCAATTTTTCCCAATATGTTCACTTGTTTGCAGATATGCATAAAGTAAAATTGATCGGGGAAGACAGGCCTATGCAATGCGCTACTGCTGGTGATATCAGCATCATTAATTTTGGGATGGGCAGTCCGACGGCCGCCACAGTCATGGATCTTCTCAGTGCCATTAAGCCCAAAGCCGTTCTCTTCCTGGGAAAATGCGGGGGTCTGAAAAAAAGAAATAAGCTGGGGGACCTTGTTCTCCCAATCGCGGCAATCCGGGGTGAAGGAACCTCCAATGATTATTTTCCACCTGAAGTGCCCGCTCTGCCGGCCTTTGCATTGCAGAAGGCAATCTCTACCACCATTCGGGAATTCGGCGTTGATTACTGGACGGGCACGGTATATACGACCAATAGAAGAGTCTGGGAGCACGATGAAGTTTTTAAGGAATACCTGAAAAAAATCCGCGCCTATGCTATCGACATGGAGACCGCCACGATTTTTTCAGTCGGATTTTATAATAAAATACCTACCGGTGCACTCTTGCTGGTGAGCGACCAGCCGATGATTCCGGAGGGTGTGAAAACAGCTGAAAGCGACCAGCGCGTAACTGGCGATTTTGTGGAAACACATTTGAAGATCGGTATTGATTCACTCAAACAGTTAATAAACGGGGGACTGACCGTCAGGCATCTGCGGTTTTAATTATTTTCTTGATTCCACTTATTCAAATAAAAAATTTAACGGTTGATTTTCCGGGAACGGAAAATTCTGCACCTGCATTGCAGGATATTTCCTTTGAATTGGAACGTGGAGAAATGCTGGCCGTCGTGGGTGAGTCCGGCTCAGGGAAATCCGTAATGTCTCTCACCCTGATGAACCTATTAACTAAGTCAGCCAGGATACTACGGGGTTCGGTATTGTTTTCCCCGGATGGTCGTGAAGAGATTGACCTGCTGAAACTACCGGAAAAAAGTATTCGTTCGTTCAGGGGAAATCGGCTGGCGATGATTTTCCAGGAACCCATGACTTCATTGAATCCTGTGATGACCTGTGGTGAACAGGTTTGCGAGCCCCTGATGCAACATAAAAATTTAAACAGAAGGGAAGCGAGGTCTGTGGCATTATTATTATTTGAAAAAGTCCAGCTGCCGGAGCCACAGTTTGTATTTAATAAATATCCGCATCAGCTCAGTGGCGGGCAAAAACAGAGGGTTATGATTGCCATGGCTATCAGCTGCAATCCAGCTCTTTTGATCTGTGATGAACCGACGACTGCGTTGGATGTAAGGGTTCAGAAAACAATACTGGATCTGTTAAATGGCCTTAGAAAGTCCGAAAATATGGGAATGATTTTTATTACTCATGATCTCGGACTGGTATCAGATTTGGCAGACCGCGCCCTGGTAATGCTACGTGGAAAGATTGTAGAAGAAGGCCCCGTGGAAAATATGTTCGCACGGCCTCAACATCCTTATACCCGGGGCCTGCTTATGTGCCGTCCGGCCCTTCATGTAAAAGGACATCGGCTTCCCGTCGTATCTGATTTTCTTGAAATGAAGGAAACCCGGGAAACGACCTCTGAAGAAGCGAACTCTGATATTAAATCAAAACCCGTCTCAGGGGGGAAACGCGAAATATTATTGCAGGTAAAAGACCTTCATCTGCGATATTCTTCGGGTAAATCCTGGTTGGGCAGGGAAAAACATTGGGTTCATGCGATTCAGGATATCAGTTTTGACGTATACCGGGGAGAAACACTGGGTCTGGTCGGCGAATCCGGATCAGGGAAAACTACTCTGGGTCGTGCATTACTGGGCTTGAATAAGCCGGTACAGGGAAGCATTTCTTACGGAGGCACAGAATTGATGGCATTAGGTAAATCCGCCCTACTGGATTTCAGGAGAAATATTCAGATCGTTTTTCAGGACCCCTATTCGTCATTGAATCCAAGAATGATGGCCGGCGCAGCCATTTCAGAGCCACTGAAAGTACATAGCAGTTCCGGCAGTTCGCAAAGAAAATTGCAGGTTCTGGAAATGCTGAAAAAAGTAGACCTGAAGCCGGAGCATTTTAACCGGTATCCTTTTGCTTTTTCGGGAGGGCAGAGGCAAAGAATTGTAATAGCCCGTGCCCTGATATTGAATCCCGGGTTCGTTGTTTTTGATGAATCCGTTTCTGCATTAGACGTCAGCGTGCAGGCCCAGGTGCTGAACCTGATCAACGACCTGAAAGAAAATCTGGGTTTTACCGCCATTTTTATTTCACATGATCTGTCGGTCATTCGGTATTTGTGCGACCGGGTAATGGTAATGGAAAAAGGCAGAATCGTTGAATCCGGCGATGCTGAAGCGATTTACAGAAACCCGAAAACGGCATACACAAAAACACTTATTGAAGCGATTCCGGGCTTAAAGCTTAACGCTTGATGAGAAATACGAATGTCATATAACTTTAATTGCTGCCTTTGTTTCACTTGGCAGAAGCTATTTTTTCTTAAAAATTTAGGCCTTTTTAATATTGTAAATTGATTTTTCTTTATTACCTTCGCACGCTTGTAAAATCATGCCGTAACATGACCGAATCGGGTGCCGTAAGACCTGGTTTGAAAGGCCAGCCATACTCCGCTTCGTTCGTCTCATGTACCGGGAACATATAAAATTTCACACTGAATGAAGCTTTCCCAGTTCAAATTCGACCTACCCCTCAATTTGATTGCCCAACATCCCGCCAAAAGAAGAGAAGATAGCCGAATGATGGTTGTTCACCGGAAAACCGGCCAGATCGAAAACAAACATTTCAGGGATGTGATGGATTATTTTGATGATAAAGATGTTTTCGTTGTAAACAATACCAAAGTATTTCCGGCAAGAATGTACGGCCGCAAAGAAAAAACAGGTGCAAAAATCGAAGTGTTTTTACTTCGTGAGCTCAATAAACCGAATAGGTTATGGGATGTCATCGTTGATCCCGCAAGGAAAATCCGTGTGGGCAACAAACTATATTTCGGAGATAATGACGAACTGGTAGCAGAAGTAATTGATAATACCACCAGCCGGGGTCGTACCATTCGTTTTTTATGGGACGGTACCGACGATGAATTCCGCCAGGTGCTGGAAATTCTGGGTGAAACGCCCCTTCCAAAATATATCAAACGCAAACCCGATGAAGAGGATAAAGAACGATATCAGACGGTTTATGCAAAACATGAAGGAGCAGTCGCTGCACCTACTGCCGGATTACATTTCAGTAAAGAACTGATAAAAAGACTTGAGATAAAAGGAATTCGTTTTGCTGAAGCAACACTTCATACCGGACTGGGCACTTTTCGTCCCATTGAAGTGGAAGATCTGAGCAAACATAAAATGGACGCAGAATATTACAGGGTGGATGAAGAAGCCTGTAAGATTGTAAATAAAGCCAGATTAGGCGGCCACCGTATTTGTTCAGTCGGAACTACTACGATGCGTGCTTTGGAATCATCCTTTACTGCTGAAAAATTATTGAAACCGTCTGAAGGCTGGACCAATACTTTTATTCATCCTCCTTATCAGTTTAATATTGCAGATGCGCTGATTACAAATTTTCATCTTCCAAAAACAAGTCTCCTGATCATGGTTTGTGCCTTTGCAGGATATGATTTAACGATGGAAGCATATAAAAGAGCGATAAAAGATAAATATCGTTTTTTCAGCTATGGTGATGCCATGTTACTGGTTTAATCTGCAGTCAATTACAAGTTTGAGTACCGTTAACACGATAGGCGATCTCTTCCATTTTGGATAAATTATTTGTAATTTCAAAGTTGCAGGACTAACGCAGAAGTCGTACCCACGAACGGGCGGCTGGTTGTTGATACCGGTATTCTTTATGAAGTTTGATTTTCCAAAAAAGATCAGAAGTGGTTACCTGGCAGTATTCTTATTACTGGTACTGTGTTATTTTTTATCCCTTTCATCATTCATACAACTCAGAAAGCAGAATAAATGGGTAGGTCATACTCGGGAAGTCATCAATGAACTGGCAACCCTCAATTCAAATTTAAAGGATGCTGAAATAAACTGGAATGAATTTCTGCTCAACAAGCAACAGTCTAATTTTGAAACCTACCGGGCAAGCCGTTCCCTGGTGGATTCCCTGTATGAGGTCCTATATAAAAATGTAAGTGATAACCCCGAAGAAAAAAAGAGAGCTGAATCTATACATGATAAAATCATCCGGCAATACCAGATGCTGGATACGGAAATCGGGATTTTAAATAGAAACAATTTCCAGATTGACGACAACATCAGGAACTGGGAGCAGAAAACCAATAAACTGATTGATTCCATAGGCCTCGTTTCGGATTCAATCCGGTTGAATGAGAACAAGTTACTTTTTCAACGAACCCAGCGGGTTATTTTCTATAGTAAAATAGTTTTCTGGATTATTATCGGTGCGGGCCTGGTTTCGGGCTTGCTCATTATTTATTCCCTTGTTACTTTTAATATGGAAAGCCAGGCTAAGAAACAGGCCACGATACAGGCAGAAACATATCACGATCAACTTGAAAAAAGAGTCATAGAACTCGCTTCAGCAAACCGGGAATTACTGGAATTGAGGAGCCAGGAGCGATTTACCAGCACGGGCCGGATTGCGCGCGTGATCGCACATGAAATTCGTAACCCACTTACGAATATCGACCTTTCTGCAAGCCACCTTGAAAATGATAAACTGGGCCCGGAAGATAGAAAGACGTTTTTAGATATTATCGCAAGAAATTCACGGCGGATAAACGAACTCATCAACGAATTGTTATCAGCTACTAAGTTTTCTGATCTGAACTATGATGAAATCCGGGTGAACGATCTTCTGGACGAAACCCTGAACGAAGCCATTGACCGGGCACAGCTAAACCAGGTGCTCATCAATAAAGATTATACAGCAGATGAAATCTGGTTGAATGTGGACCGGTCACGAATGGAAATCGCATTACTGAATATCATCGTGAATGCGATGGAAGCAATGACGGGAGAAAATGGCCGGCTTAGCCTGGAAACCATTGCCAAAAACGATCATTGCATCATTACAATACGTGATAACGGCAAAGGAATGAATACCGAAACCCTCGCGAAAGTTTTTGATCCTTACTTTACTTCTAAATCGAAAGGTAACGGACTGGGTATGACTAACACTCAAAATATTATTCTCAACCATAAGGGCAAAATCGAAGTATTCAGCGAAGAGGGGAGGGGAACCGCTTTTGTTATCACATTAAATATTCACAGAAAAAAAACCGCGAAGTCAGTTTAAACTTATCTGACTTTCAATCCATTTTTCTTTTTCGCGAAAAGGATCTGTATTTGAAAAGATGCCTTGTAACTCTTCCATCCAGTCAGAGAGTTCCTGGAAAAGTGGATCCTCAGAATTGGTTGCGGTTCCATTATTTTCCTGGTCTACTAATAGTTTCCAGATCCTGATGCCGTTCTTGAATTGTTTTTCGTAAAGTAAAATGACCCTGGTAAGAATTTCTGAAGATACGGGCATATATCTCTCCATCTCATCATTCTTCCAGGAAAGAATCCCGTTGATCACTTTAAATTTGTATTTTCCTTTGCCGTTCATATTTCGTGTATATAAAAATTCTTAACACGGAATTGCACAGGATGGAGAAATGAAGGTAAGCGATTGTTTTAGAAAGAAAAGTTATTTAGAGGATGTTTTTATTTCCAAAAATGGGAAAGGGATAAGCGCTTACTATCTGAAGTCAGGTACACTTCGAATACAAAATTTTCCACATCATTTCCACATTATAGTAATATCGTTTCCGCATTTAAATTTCACATTTTTCACATCTCGGTTTTTCACAATTACGGTAATAAAATCGTTTTGCTTTAACCGTTAACCGTTAGGCGTTAAGCGTTAACCGTTAAGCGTTTATTGGGAAAATCATTCCTCTCCCGTAAACCAATCTTCCTGCATTCCGAAACTTCCACTGAATAAACACCGAATTCCTCAACCACTTTCCCCTTCATCGCATAGCAACCCTTTCCGGTCACGGGATAATACTTCGACGTATTCGGAAAGAAAATAGTATCCAGCCAGTCGCCGCTCCCGTCCAAAAATGTATGAAAATGCATGGCTTGGTTGGTGATTGTATTGACGGATTTCGAAGTAACGAGCCATCCGAGTACGGAAACTTCTTTGCCTGAATATCGGGGGAGATCGCGGGCAGGTAAAAAATTCAGGGGATTTTCATTTACCAATTCAAAGACATTGCAAAGTGGAAATCCGAGTAGTTCGATTTCGTCCAGTGCATCATCCAATGGATGCTGAACCAGTTCCGGCAGGTGAAAGCTTTGAGGTTGTTCCCTAAAAAGGAAGCCGGAACCGGAGTGAACTGCATTTTTTTTATGCAGAAAATTTGCTTCCCATAACAACCCTTTTTTTGTTTTCCCTGTAAACCGAAACGCACCTACACGTATCAGGATATTGATTTGTTCAATTCCCGGAGCGATCCGTTCTATAAAATCCGGGAGATCCAGAAAATCACCCATTTGCCTTCTGTTTTCAATAAGTTGCTGCACGAGCCGTTCTTCCAGGCTTTGTACATGAATAAAACCCATGAATACAGTTGTTCCCGAAACCATGGTTAGGTAATCACTGCTATTCAGGCAGGGTGCCAGTATATGGGCGCCAATTCGTTTCAATTCATGAAAATATAATTCACGGGAATAGAAACCGCCGAAATTATTGATTACGGATACCATGAATTCAAGGGGGAAATAAGTTTTCAGGAAAAGGCTCTGGTAACTTTCCACGGCAAAACTGGCTGAATGTGCTTTGCTGAATGAAAATCCGCCAAAACTTTCTATCTGTCGCCACACCTCTGCTATGGTGGAGTCGGGATATTTTCTTTCCCTGCAGTTTTTAAAAAAATTCGCTTTTATGTCTTCGAACTGTTTTCGTCCGCGATATTTACCGCTCATCGCACGCCGTAATACGTCAGCCTCGGCCAGATCGAGCCCCCCGAAATGATGCGCCACTTTGATCACGTCCTCCTGGTAAACCATCACACCGAAGGTTTCTTCGAGCAATTCTTTCATCCTGGGATGGAGGTATTCAAATTCATCCGGGTGATGGAAGCGGTAAATATATTGCTTCATCATTCCACTTTGAGCAACGCCGGGCCTTATAATCGAACTCGCGGCGACCAGCGTGAGGTAATCATCACATTCCAGTTTCTTCAATAGCTGCCGCATGCCCGGACTTTCAATATAAAAACATCCAATCGTATCGGCTCTGCGGATCTGGTCGGCTACTTTCGGATCCTTCTTGAATTTCTCAATGTCGTGTATATTGATGGAAATATTTTGATTCTTCTTTACCTGGTCGATCGTTTCGCGAATATGTCCGAGTCCCCGCTGACTGAGAATATCCAGTTTAAACAGACCAATTTTTTCTGCCACGAACATATCGATCTGCGATGTATAAAAATTTTTTGGCGGAAGTTCTGTAGCTGTATAGTGATATATGGGTTTATCACTGATGAGCATGCCGCCTGCATGAATGCTGAGGTGGTTGGGGAAATTACGCATCAGGTTCCCATAATGATATATCTGCCGCTGGATCTTGTCATTTTTCAGATTTCCGGTATCCAGCTGATCGATTTCTTCTTTTGGCAATCCGAAAACTTTACCCAGTTCCCGGAGAATGGCCTTTGTTTGAAAAGTTGTATAGGAACCAAGCAGACAGACATGGTCCCTGCCATATCTTTTAAAAACATAATCGATAATTTCGTCCCGGTCTTTCCATGAAAAATCAAGGTCGAAGTCAGGTGGAGAAGAACGCTGGGGATTTAAAAACCTTTCAAAATAGAGATCCAGCTCAATGGGATCCACGTCCGTTATCTGTAGACAATAGGCTACAATAGAATTGGCGCCACTTCCTCTTCCCACGAAGAAAAAACCACGGTTTTGCGAATAACGGATAATATCCCAAGTGATCAGAAAATAAGCACTGAAATCCATTTCATCAATTATGGCAAGTTCCTTTTCCACACGTTGCTTCGCCAGTGTATTACCTGCTCCATAACGTTGCTTCATTCCGTCAAACGCGAGTTTTCTCAGTAGTTGACGATCATCTTCTTTGGAAGCTGAAAATATTTTTTTGGTTTTATCCTTGTGAAAATCAATATCAATAGAGCAGTTCTCCATTAATTTTAGGGTATTGGTAATCAGGGAAGGATGTTGCCGGAAAGCTTCAAATAAATGTGAAGGCGCACAAAACACTTCATTTTTCCCTGCGAGATCTTTTGGGTCCTGTTTGGTCAGGATCGTGTTTTTATCAATAGCGCGCAATAAACGATGAACATTATAAAAGGTCGCATTCTGAAAACTTACCGGCTGCCGGATCACATATTTATCCGCATGAATCTCTACGCTCAATCCGAATAATTTATTGATTTCTGTAGATTGAATGCCAATGTATTCATTCGCCTGCAATTCCTTAACAGCAATAGATCCGAATGAATAAATACAGTAAACGTCGGTCAGATCGGGTCTTCTGGGGAAAAGTTTATTTTCCTGCAGATGTTTTGAGATGAACCGGTTGATCTGTTCAAACCCCCTGTTGTTTTTTGCCAGCAGAATATAACAAAATTCATTGCCATTCCGGATTTCAGAACCGAGGATAGGGCCAATGTGATTTTGCTGGCAAAAGTCAACAAAATCCCAGGCATCACAGGTATTGTTGATATTGGTTAATGCCAGTTGGGTGATTCCAAGTTCGGCAGCCTGCTTTACGAGTTCTTCGGTACCAAACGTTCCATATTTAAAGCTGAAATAAGTTTTACAATTCAGATACATGCTGCGCGGAATAAAAGTTTTTCACCAAATTGTTTCTTTACGCTATCAATAGCCTGGTAAAGACCGATCATCTCCTGGCTGTCCTCGAAAATATTGATCTGGTAACTTCCCTGGACCAGGTTCGTAAAACGTACCCCGATCAGACGTACGAGCAATCGCCTGTCGTATAATCTGGCGAAAATCTCTTTTACTTTTTGCAGCAGTATATGATCATTGGCTGTATAGGAAATAGTCGATTGCATGGTAAGCGTTTGAAAATCACTGTACCTGATCTTTACTGTGATACACCCCGTTAATTTATCGTTAGAGCGTAGTTCAAATGCAATTTTTTCAGTCATCCGGACAAGTTCCTTATGCAGGAACTGCATATCGATGGTATCAGTTTCAAATGTATTTTCCGTACCGATACTTTTTTGTTCATGATAAGGAACAATGGGTGTTTCGTCAATTCCATTTGCTTTTCTCCAGAGATCTATACCATTTTTACCCAGCAGGTTGATCATCATTTCAACTGGAACCTGACTCAGAATGGAAATGGTTTCAACGCCCATCCGGCGAAGCAGGGTAGCTGTCTGATTTCCCACCATGGGGAGTTTTTCTATCCGCAGGGGAGCGAGAAATGACTTCTCGTTTCCGGGCTTAACTTCTTCCTGGGCATTGGGTTTTTTTTCGTTGGTTGCGACCTTGCTGATTAGTTTATTGGTTGCCAGTGCATACGAAATACCAAGGCCGCTTTCCTTTATAATCTTTTTGCGGAGTTGCTGCACATAACGGGAGGTTCCGAAAAATTTATCCATCCCCGTCATATCGATGTAAAATTCATCGATGCTTGATTTTTCAAATATGGGTACTTCACTCCGGATGATTTCCGTAACCAGATTAGAGAACCGGGAATAATTGTCCATATCCCCGCGTATAATGAGAAGTTCGGGACAGAGACGCTTTGCCAGCCGTGTGGGCATGGCAGAATGCACACCGAATTTCCTTGCTTCATAACTGCAGCTGGCAATCACCCCCCGGTCACTATGGCCTCCAACAGCAATCGGTTTACCACGAAGCCGGGCATTCCGCAGGTACTCCACGTTAACAAAAAATGCGTCCAGGTCAAAATGCACAATTGAACGGTTATCTGCGTAAAATGGCATGACAGAATGGGTTTACACAATATTACTAAATACATTAGTAATTGCCAAATACTTTAGTGCTGCCCGGAAGCATGGAAATAAGGACTTTAAGCTTTGAGCCTTAAGCTGTAAGGCTAAAAAGTGTAAGTTTGGATTAAATCAACGTTCCCCGTTCATGAACCGTATGAAGATTTTTTTATCACGACGAGGAACCGGCATTTTATTTATCCTGATTTCAATCATCGCCATTAATTGCTGGCAGCTGATACTCCGGAATTTTGATAACGACAATGCTTTCAGTATTGCAGCTGCGAAAAGTATATCAGAGGGTCACGGATACTCCATTAAAACAGCTGCAGCAGCCGATTTATCAAAATTTTATTACGAACCGTTGAACAGGTGGCCACCGGGCTATTCCTGGCTGCTTGTTATCATGCATAAACTTTTCAATACCGGCTGGATACCCACGGCATTTATTCTGAATGCTCTTGGTCTGACGATGCTTGTTCTGATCTTCAGGAAAATACTTCTCCAGTTGGATTACCCGGAATGGATTGTGAACATAACGGTATTGTATTTTGGATTTTTATTACATCCTTTTCATTATTCATATTACACAGATATTTTTGGCCTCCTGTTTTTTTTGACGGGGCTCAGCGTTTTGATGAAGTGCATCCGGTCAGAAAAGAATATGGTTTTAATGTCGGTGCTGGCAGCGTTTTTATTGGGCCTTTCTGCCTATATGAAATATTTATATATCCCTTTATCTTTTCTTCCGGGCATTTCATTTTTCCTGTATGGATATTCGTTAAAACGAAAGGATTATCAGTTTGCTGCTTTAAAGGGCTTGATATTCCTGGGAATCATTATTATTTCACTGTTGTTGTTTCAATATTTCAATTCAGGGCAGTCACTTTATATTAACCCATCAAAAACCGGAATTTTCCCTGATCAGTTACTCGGGATGGCACCGGTAATTCCATATGGCCTGACCAATATGTTGTTTCTGAATATGCAGTTAAGCATCTTCCTGAATCTCTCATTTACTGCACTGCATACTTTCTGGCAGATTGTATATTTGTTTTGTATGGGATGGCTGGCTTATACCGGGTATAAATTACTCCGGCCCGCAATTTCCAGGATCAGAGATTTCAGAAGTTTTTACGCGATCCAGGCGGTTTTATTTACCGTGGTATTATTCAGCTACCTGCTGGTCCTTTCGGTGACCAAGAATAAACATTACCCCGATACCTTTTTTGAATGGGTGTACGGGCAGGAATTGCGTTACTACAGTGTATTTATTGTTTTTTTAATACAATTTATTGTCCTCTTATACTTAAAGCAAAATTATTTTTTTAACCGAACCGGCAAATTTATTTTTCGTTGTATTATCTGGTTCATCCTGTTCGTCGAAATAACACATGGCACTTATTTTTGTATTAAATCGATCGGTGTTGAAAAAAAGTATGGTTTCGATATCAGTGCGGATCAGTTTCTTTATAAATCCATGGAACTGACAAAAAAAGAATTGACAATGAATAAGAACCTCGTTTTTTGCTCCAACAATTATACTATCGCCAATATGTGCAGCCTAGAAAACGTTCCGGTTTTTTATGATTTGGGTAAACTCAAAAAACCAATTCCCCATTCGCTGCCTTTAACATTACTCATTGCAGTAGATACGACCGTGCCAGGTACTTTTGTACCGGTACTCTTTGTTCCTCAGGTAAAACCATATTATCTTTTTAAAAACGTAAGCTTTTATTTTGTGAACCTGCCTAAGTCAGAGAATTTTTGAGAATATACATCATCATACCAGCTTTCAATGAATCATCGGAACTGGCCGGAGTACTGGATTCCTTACTTTCCCTGAACTATCGGATCATCCTGGTGGATGACGGTTCAACGGATGATACTGCAAAAATTGCAGCGGCGTTTCCGGTCTTACTTATTCGTCATGAACTGAACCTGGGCCAGGGAGCCGCTCTGGAAACGGGAATGGAAGCAGCAAAACGACTACAGGCGGATTTTGTGATTCATTTCGATGCAGATGGACAACATGGCGCGTCGGATATTGAACAATTATTAACTCCGTTGCGGAACGGGAATGCCGATATCGTCTTCGGTTCGAGGTTCCTCGAAAAAAAGGCATCCGGATTATCCCTTTCAAGAAAAATCGTTTTGAAAATGGCACGCTGGATTAATTATATGATCACCGGAATTTTACTCACTGACGCCCACAATGGATTAAGGGCATTAAATAAAAAAGCCTTACAGGTTATACATTTCCGTCAGCTCGGGATGGCCCATGCTTCTGAAATTTTATATCAGGTCAGGAGACAGTCTTTGCGATATTTGGAAGTACCTGTTCATATCCGGTATACGGACTATTCAAAACAAAAGGGTCAGGGTATTCTTAATTCGGTAAATATTTTATTTCATTTACTTTTTAAAAGATAAAAATGACAAAGTTCCAGGTAGTGGGGATCGCAGCCCTCCTCTTCATATTGATCAGCTATTTAAGGAGGTTCCGCAGGCCGGCAATAGATAAATTATTCATCGGCTTTATGCTGATTACGGGAATATTTTTTGTACTGTATCCCGAAGTGACGAATCAGCTCGCTCATTTCCTGGGCATAGGACGCGGTGCGGATCTTATATTTTACGTGGCTATCCTGGGTTTTGGATACCTGTCGCTGGTTTTTTATTCAAAAATAAAAAAACTCGAGGACCAGCTGGCCGTGCTGGTCCGGAAACAATCTCTGGAGTCAGTTAAATTATCTGATAATCATGCAGGATGACCTTTCTTTGGAGAGAATAATTCCTGATCAGCTTGATGTGCAGGATGCTTTTGACCAGGCGACGCTTCAATTACATACCGAGCGGTACGGGTTTGCTATCCAAAACGGACAAGCTGGTAATATCCTGGATATTGCCTGCGGAACAGGCTACGGATCATACCAGATCGTGCAGGCAGACAAATTTTTGAACAGTCTGGTTACCGGGGTGGATATTGACGAAGAGGCGATAACCTATGCCAAAAAAAGATACAAGCATCCGTCCATCCGTTTTGTTTGTGCTGACGCGTTATTTTATGTGGATCAGCAGGGGTATGATACGATTGTCAGCCTGGAAACTATTGAGCACTTAAAAGACCCGATTTCATTCGTAAAAAACCTGTATGCGCTTTTAAAAAATAATGGTATCCTTATCATTTCCGCTCCTGTTACGCCATCCAGGGATGGAAATCCACACCATTTATCTGATTTTTCTCCGGCCGGGTTCAAAAGACTTTTTGAAACATCTGGATTTACCTTAAAATCCGAATTCATTCAGGTACAACCTTATTCATTGAAGAGTATTATGTATCCAAAGAATAAACGCCTCTCGCAAACAAGGCAGCATATAGGGCGTTTTTATCTGCATCATCCCCTGATCTTTTTTAACAGAATACGTTCTTTGCTGGTGGATGGTTTTAATAATAAATATATGACCCTGGCTCTGCGAAAATCCTGACAGTTATTCGCTAAGCAGAGTATTTATCAATTCATTAAATTCTTTCTTGAACGTTTCGTAATGCACACCCGTTCCGGGACCGTTAAAGCCTGTTTCTATTTTCCGGATCATTCCTTTTTTGTCTATAAAAATAGTTGTAGGGAACCCGATGATTTTTTCGATTTCGGGAAGTGTTTTTTCTGTCCGAAGGGAATCGTTTACTGAAATACCTGTTGCGAGAATCGGATAGGTGACATGGAAACGGGTAATGAAGGGTTGCAACAATCTCCGGGTATTGGAAAAGGACGTTGTTCTTTCATAAGCCAATCCAATGATGGCAACACCTCTGGATTTATTTTGAATATACCACGGTGCCAGATATCGGGTTTCATCCATACAATTAGGACACCAGGAACCGAGAATTTGAACAATAACCACTTTGTTTCTAAATGCCGGATCCTGAACAGACATCAGCCGGCCGTCCAGATCAGGAAATCTAAAATGCAGCGTGGCGATGTCAGAATTTTTCAGTCGCGTCTGACCGAATTCATCCGGAAGTTTTGCCTGTTCATTTTTTTCTGCCTCCCATGTTTCTATTGATACCGCTCCGGCATAATAAAAACCTTCTGCCATTTTATTTGAATCCAGTATTTTACTTACAAAAGAATAGGAATGACCACCATCGAAAGTGGAAAGTCTTAATGTATCACCACTTACCACACCTTCCAGATAGCGGTAGTCACCCGTGATCGTAAGAAAAGTACCGGTTACGCGGGATCCCGATTGTTTGAACTCGCCAACCGATTCTGTTGAGTCATTCTCACCCTTAAAATGAACCGACCACCGGCCGGAAATGTTAAATGCAGGTTCCTTGTAAACCGGAAATCTTTGGGATATATTAAACACGGCAAAGAATGGGGTAGTTACGAGATGGTCGCCATAATTTTTTATCCAGCTCCCCTCGAGTTTTTGCGAATCCAGAATTCGAAGCGCAAAATATGAATCGTAAAAAGGCATTTTAATAAAAAGGGAATCTCGTTTTTGCCTGACATCATTGACCAGTAAACGCTCGGCTCCATTGATTATATAGATAATTATTTTCCCGGATCTTCGCTTTGTTTGAAAATTAAAAACGATCGGGTTGCCATCGGGACGAATAATTTCTCCGCGCCAGGATCCAATGGAAAGTTCATTTCTGCCGGATCCGGTGTAAATCGAATGCGTTCCTGCAAAAATGGAGAGAGGGAAAACGAGAGCAAATAATAAAACAAAAACCGGGCAGCGGGATTGATTCACCATACAAAATTTTCAGGTGCAAAGTTAGGGCCATCAACCTGATGATAGATTCTTCGGGTTGCTTAACTTTAGCGATATGATAATAAATACGTGGGTCCACTGTTTGATTTGCCTGATCGCCCCCTTATTTTTTTTTCAGATAAAAGCACAAACAATAATTCCACTGTACGATCATGCGGTACCCAATTCGAAGATGGTAGCAAATCAAGAATATGCCCGTATTGAGCCTGGTAATATCCTGATCGTAAGTAAGGTATCAATACCCAGTCTGACTATTTTTCTCGCACCAAAGGAAAAAGCAACGGGTGCCGCTGTTATTATTTGCCCGGGTGGTGGTTATACTAATCTGGCCATGGGTTATGAAGGAACTGAAGTAGCACAACGGTTTAATGAATCGGGCATTTCGGCTTTTGTGTTAAAGTACAGGATACCCGACGACAGCACGATGATTAATAAAGAAATCGGCCCTCTCCAGGATGCCCAGCGCGCTTTAATAATATTGCGAACCCGGGCATCGGAATGGGAAATAGATCCGAAACGCATCGGTATCATGGGCTTTTCTGCGGGCGGTCATCTGGCAGCCACCGCAGGCACCCATTTTGAAAAAAATTATATTGACAACCCCGATCGTATTTCGTTACGCCCGGATTTTCTCATCCTTATTTACCCGGTAATCAGCTTTAAACCCCCGATTGCGCATCAGGGATCTGCACACAACCTGCTCGGTTCCAGTCCTTCCGCGGAAGAAATAAATGAATTCTCCAATGAAATGCAGGTTACGGATCAAACCCCGCCAGCTTTTCTCGTGCATGCAAAAGATGATAACACGGTCCCTTATGCGAACAGTTTGGTATTTGCAGAAGCTCTTAAAAAACATCATATCCCGGTTAAAGTATACCTGTATGAGCAGGGAGGCCATGGTTTTGGAATGTTGAATAACACCAATCCCCGGTCCTGGATGGATATATGCATAAAATGGCTTGGGAAGGAACATTTTACCAAGCCGAAAGCTTAATAAGCGGATTTAAGTTAATTAACTTTTTCAATTTTACTTTTTTACCCTTTCTCATTCGCGTTAAGCGTTAAGCGTTAGGCGTTAAGCGTTTTTGGCACGTTTTTTTCCTCTTTAGTAGAAACACTTCAGATGCAAACGGTTCGCAAAAACGCTATTGATATTTCACCATCCCAGTTCGGTTCCGGATTTCCCAAAGCTCCGGTTTCCCCAGATCAGGAAAAGAAATTGAAAATCAGGGAATTTATGTCCTGGTCTGCTTGTTTTGCGGTTGTTTGCGGACTTACCGGATTATTAATGATTTTAAAAGTAGGCATAACCATGAATACAGTGACCTCCACTCTTTTTTACCTTTCCCTGGGTGGTCTGATTTATTTTGTCACCAGGATTATCCTGATTTCCAGGATTCCCGTTCACTTGCACTCGAACAAACTGCACGAGCTAAACTAAAGTTCTCCCCCTTTTATCCCCCAATTTTTCGCACATTATCTGTATCAGATTCGAACAATATCCAGGGATCTATTTTACATTATCCTTGATAATGAATGATTAAGGATCTGGCATTTTCTTAGCACAGGTATAACCAGTACTTTATTCGCCAAAGAACCAAACTGCTGGGTATGTTTCGCAACTATTTTATTACCGCCTGGAGAAACCTCACAAAAAACACCGCGTTTTCCATCATCAATATCCTGGGACTCAGTACCGGACTTTGTTGCTTCCTGTTAATCTTGCTGTACGTTCAGGACGAACTTCATTGCGATCAGTTCAATCAGAAGGTAGACAGGATATACAGAATTTATTCAAATATTCGATTCGGAGGCACTTCTCTTGAATTTCCACTTTCACCTGATCCAACGGGCGAAGTTTTGAAAAAGGATTATCCTCAGGTAGAACAGTTCACCCGTATTTATACTGGTAATGGAAGCAAACAAATCAAAAAGGGAAATCTTTTTATTACGGAACAGAAGGTTGCGCATGTCGATTCAACATTTTTTGAAGTTTTCACTTTCCCGGCGATAATGGGTACAACTGAAAATGCTCTGAAAGAACCGAACACAGTAGTAATCACGGAATCCGCTGCAAAAAAATATTTCGGAACGGTCGATATTGTCGGCAGAACGTTGGAAACAACAGAAAAGGGGAAAACAATTTATAAAGTTACCACTGTTATCCGGGACATGCCGGAAAACGGCCATTTCCATTTCGATTTTCTGTTTTCCATGAGGAATGTCGACTATGGATGGGGTGTTTTTCTGAGTCATAATTTCTATACCTACTTGTTGCTGAAGCCGGGTACTGACCCGAAATCATTTGATAAAATCTTTGATCAGTATATTGACAGGTACGTCCTTCCCCAGGCTAAACAATTTATACAGGTTAAGAGCATGGATGATTTTAGAAAAGCAGGCAATAAACTGGAATATACCATTCAGCCATTAACAAAAATTCATCTCTATTCTGCGGGCCAACATGAATTGGAACCAGGTGGTAATATTCAATATGTATATATTTTTTCAGCGGTAGCTGTATTTATCCTTTTAATTGCCTGTGTAAATTTTATGAACCTCACAACGGCGCGTTCAGCCAAACGGGCGCGTGAAGTAGGAATTCGCAAGGTTCTGGGTACAAGGCGCAAAGACCTTATATTACAATTTCTTTCTGAGTCCACCCTGATGGTTCTCATTTCGTTATTGCTTGCCATTTTTGGCACCTTTGTGCTGATCCCCGCATTTAATATACTTGCAAATAAATCAATCAGGCCGTCTTTACTTTTTTCTCCTATGATACTGCCCTGGATCATTGCTTTGCCCCTGATTGTTGGTCTGTTGGCCGGCCTTTATCCAGCATTTTTTATTTCCGGATTCAGACCGATTGAAGTATTGAAAGGGAAATGGAAAATTGGCACCAGGAATGGTGGAGGTCTTAGAAGCCTGCTAGTAGTCTTCCAATTCAGTACTTCGATCATACTGATTATCGGAACCCTGGTTATATACCGTCAATTGCATTTTATTCAAACTAAGAATCTGGGTTACAATAAGGACCAGGTTGTCATTTTCAATAGCGCGGGATCATTAAATGAAAAACTGAAGGCTTTTAAAAATGAGCTGTTAAAACAGCCTGGTGTGTTGAATGCTACGGTCAGTAATTACCTGCCCGTGAGTAATTCATCGCGAAGTGACCAGAGTTTTTCGAAAAGTTCTCCAATGACTTCAGCTAACGGTTTTAACATGCAAACCTGGTATGTGGATGATCAATATCTGAAAACAATGAACATTCAGCTAATAAAAGGACGGGATTTCTTCATGGATGCTGTTTCCGATTCTAATTCAGTGATCATTAATGAGACCTGTGCGCGAAATCTTGGATTTGCCGATCCGGTAGGCCGGAAAATTTTTACGGGCAGTATCGATGGGAAAGCGACAATTGCTTTTACGATCATTGCTGTTGTCAAAGATTTTAACTATGAATCATTAAAACAATTTGTAGGTCCATTGAGCCTTTTCCTTTCTCCCTATCCGGGCACTGTTAGTTTCCGTGTGAAACCCGGGGCAATGAAAGGGTTTTTGGCCAGGTCTGAAAATCTCTGGAAACAAGTCTCACCCTCCATTCCTTTCAGTTACCAGTTTTTGGACGAAGCGTTTACTCAGATGTACTTGTCGGAACAGAGAGTAGGTAAGATTGCTTTATTATTTGCTGCATTGGCAATTTTGATTGCGAGCCTCGGTTTGTTCGGTCTGGCTACGTTTATGGCTGAACAACGCATGAGGGAAATCGGTATCCGGAAAGTACTGGGTGCCAGCATCGCGCGAATTGTCGGTCTGATGAGTATAGAATTTATCAGGTTGGTTTGCATCTCGGTGGTGATCGCTTTTCCCATCGCCTGGTGGGCAATGAGTAAATGGTTAAATGATTTTGCATTCAGGATAAATATTACCTGGTGGATGTTTGCCCTGTCTGCCTTACTGGCTCTTACTATAGCACTTTTAACCGTCAGTATCCAGGCATTCCGGGCCGCGATCGTCAACCCGGTAAAAAGTTTGAAGACCGAATAGGGCTACGCGTTCTACTGGCTGGTCCTCATATACAATACGCGCATTTTTTTTTTTAAATACAGTAGTTCGCCCGAACACTGTCTCCTCCGGGCACAAAACTCAGTGAATATTCCTTAATATTTAAAGTTGTCAATATCTGCATCCATGAAAATATAGTAAAATTGCAGCGTCATGAAAAATATTAACATCCGGCCGATCCGGGCGGAAGACAATGCATCCATTGCAGCAATCATCAGAAAAACGCTTGCCGAATTTGGGGCGAACAAACCGGGAACGGTTTATTTTGATCCAACAACGGATAAGCTGTTCGAATTGTTTTCGGCTCCGGATTCGGCATATTTTATTGCAGAGGTTGAAGACAAAATCGTGGGTGGTTCAGGGATATTTCCAACACCCGGATTACCCGAACACTGTTGTGAACTGGTTAAACTTTATCTAATATCTGAAATGCGTGGCCAGGGCTTGGGCCTTTTACTGATGGAAAAATGTTTTCAGAAAGCCATTGATCTTGGTTTCAGTGAAATGTACCTGGAGACCATGCCTGAATTAAGATCTGCTATCGGACTTTACGAAAAAGCAGGATTTACTTATCTGCCGGGATCTCTAGGTCAGTCTGGTCATTTTGGTTGTGATCTCTGGATGATCAAAAATCTGCTATAGATTAATATTTAATCCGCATACTGAGTCTGACCATCAGCAAACCCATAACAGCGATGATGGCAAACGAAACCCGTAAACTGGTTGCCTGGGCCACATATCCGATCATAGGAGGTACAAGCAAAAATCCAAGATAACCGAGGGAAGAGATAGAAGCCAGTGCGGCGCCAGGATTCGACATGGGAATTTTACCGGCAAGGCTGAATACAAATGGAACAACACAGGATACACCAAAGCCAGTTAGTAAATAACCAAATAGGGTAACAGGAATAAGTGGAGACAAGACGATAATCAGGAAGCCAATGGTTATCAGAAAACCACTTACAGCCAGCACGCGTTGAATTCCAAACCGGTCGGCCATCCGATCGCCAATTAACCTGCCAGTCGTCATGGCCACCATATAAACAACAAATGCGATCGTTGCAATTCCCTTGGAGCCGTGTAATACCTGACGGATGTATATACCGCTCCAGTCATACATCGTATTCTCGCAGGCCATCGACGCAAAACAGATGAGGGAAAATATCAGCATACCTTTTGGTGGCAGACTAAATATCGATCTTTTGTGTTTATGATCAGGCTGCTGGTCCAATGCATCCCGATAATAATAAAGTGTGATTGTGGTAAGAATCAGACTTACCCCGAGTAAGTGCCAGGCAGGCAGCACATTTAAGGTAACCATTAAGTATCCGATGGCGGCGCCGGCAAAACCAGCCATGCTCCACACCGCATGAAAGGAACTCATGATGGATTTGCTATATAATGCCTGCACACCGATAGCTTGTGCATTGATGGACAGGTTCATCAGGTTCCTGGATGAACCGAAAAAAAACAAAGCGATGCCTAACACCCATGTATAACCGCTGAATCCAAGACAGGCAAGAACTCCATTGTACATGAGGGTGCCAGTCAACATGATGGTCCGGCTTTTAAAATGATCCAGAAGTTTCCCCGTAAAGGGCATCATGAGGATCAGGCCCACGGGCATCATAAATAACAGGGTTCCAAAATGTGCGTCGTTCAGTTTCAGTGATTCTTTAATGCCGGGAATCCGGGAGGTCCAGCTGGAATATCCAAAACCGGAAATAAAAAAGTAAACAGCATTTGCGCGGCGGAGTCGTTTTACGGAGATTTCCTTCATGTAATCAGCAAATATAAGCTGAACGCAGAACGCTTAACGCAGAACGCAGAACCGCCAACTATTTAAATAGTGCTACTCCGGCAAAGGTCGCGAGCAGACCAATCACCACGGAACCCAGCATATATAGCATAAAGGAGAGATTGGATCCCTGTCTCAAAAGAACCAGCCCGTCATAAGAGAAAGTGGAAAAAGTAGTATAACCACCACAGATACCCGTAATCAGAAACAGACGCCAATCCGCATTGAAGGCGGAATGCCTGGTAGCCAATGCATAAAAAACTCCGATCAGGAAACAACCGGAAATATTTACGAGCAAAGTGCCCAAAGGAAAAACAACCGGCACATGCTTTCCAACAAAAGCAGATATCACATATCTGAGTATGCTGCCTAGTCCGCCCCCGATGCCTACAAATAAAATAGCGCGCATGTGGAAATTTTCAAATTATTCTGACTTGATGAACAAATAGGGATCAAATTCAACATATGGATTCTGTTTGGTGGTCAAAGACTTAACTTTTCCACCAGTCAATTCAAAATTCACCGCGAACTGGCCGTAAACAATATTATTATACCTGAGCAACCATTCACCTTCATCCATATATTCCAGAGTACCCGTCAAATCAGGCTTGGTCTCGAATTGAATCAGTAGGTGATTTTTTTCCTGTCTGATATGAATTTTTCCATATAATGGATTCACATAGTCTCCGGTATATGCAGACAGAGAGAGCTGAGGTTTATTTAACATCTGTACACGCGCATTCCAGCCTGTTCTCTGATTGAAAGCTGTTTCTGTTTCATTGAGGAATTTGGGTAAATCCTGCTGACTCCGGTTAACATAGGGAACACCCAGGTAGGCATCCAGAATCTGATGCCGCAGGTCTTCGAAAAATCCCTGGTTGTCATTATTTGTCAGAATGGCAATGCCCAGTTTTTCTTCAGGAACAAAGCAAACATTACTTACCATGCCACCGGCACCACCGGTATGCCAGTAAACCTGCCTTCCCGCATAATCCTGAACATTTAAACCAAGCCCATATCCTGTTAAATGAGTTGGATATTTTTCTGACATGACACTTCTGATCCAGGTATTGGCAATCCTTGTTTTCTGAAGCGCTTCCCAGGAGATAATCTGTTTTCCCTGATAACGACCGGAGTCCAGTTGCATAAATAACCAATGAGAGAGATCATTTACGTTACTTACAATACTGGCAGCCGGAGCAAGATTGTTCCAGTTGTCAAACGGAACTTTGGCAATGAGGTTTGTATAAGCCGTTGAATAGGGTGTGGCGACATTTGACTGATTGGCGACGCCAGTTGAAAGAACCAGTGTATGATCCATTCCCAGCGGACTGAGGAAATGTGTTTGCACAAAATGCTCCCAGGTTTCACCGGTTACGACAGGTATAACCTGACCCGCTACGAGGAAACAACTATTGCAATAACCGAATTCCTGGCGAAAATGAAACGGGGGTTTCAGATAACGCATTCTTTTCATTATTTCCTCCCGGCTCAACGAAGTATTCCAGAAAGTAAAATCTCCTTCGAACGTTTTCGTGCCAATATGGTGGGAAAGCATGTCGCGGATACTGACAAGTTTCGTTGAAGTAGAATCATACAGTCGATAAGTCGGAAAGAATTTTGTTATCGGATCATCGAGTGAAATTTTGCCCTCTGTTTCCAGCATGGCCAGGGAGCTGCCTGTAAAAAGCTTGGTATTGCTCGCGATCATAAAGAGGGTATTCTCATCCACCGGTATTTTCGTCTCAATATCCCTCACCCCATAGCCCTTCATCCAGACTACCTTTCCGTCTTTCACAATTACGATGGATAGTCCGGGTACTTCCCAGCTTTTGATGCCTTTACTGATATAGCTGTCCAGACTGTCCCGGATAAAAGCAGGCTGATCTATTGGTGATGATTGGGCATTCCCGCTTTGAAAAATAAAACAGAATAGTAAAAAAGAACAAATTTTTTTCATAAATGGAAATGCTAATTGTGACAGGTCACACTCTCAGGAAAACTTTATGGCGATAAAGAAAATACATGAATGTCCATTTGACAGCCATATAACAAATGGACATAACCACCGGCGCCCAGATAACCGGGCTAAGTTCTCCCAGCCATTGAAAAAATCCGTTGGTCGCATATTCCCAGTTAATAAAGCGGCCGGAAATATAAATCAGGATGGAGTTCATGCCGATTATTTTAAAAAAGAAGGCCCATTTTTTATAACCCAGCACGTCAATGACATAATAGAAAAGAGAAAGATATAAAAGACTCAGTCCGCCGACCAGGCACACAAATGAGCTTGTCCATAGGTTTTTGTTGATAGGGAAATCCAGGTTCCATATCAGTGCGAGAATGATAAATCCGATACCTGTAACAGCCATCCAGCCGGATTTCCGGGTTCCGTTATGCGTACTTTTTTTAATATAAGTACCGGTCAGGATTCCCAGCAAACCCGTACTGATGGCAGGAATGTCCGACATCAAACCTTCCGGATCATGAATACCCAGGTAAAGTTTTCCAGGCAGAATATTTCTGTCAATATAAGAAGCGAAATTTCCTTCCATGGTCAGGTCGCCCATCGGAAATCCGGGAGCCGAAGTGAATTTTAATAGCAGCCAATAGCCAATGATCAGAGCCCAGAACCAGATGATCTGTGTATTTCTTTTTGAATAAATGAAAATGATATTGGCGAACATATAAGCGATACCAATCCTTCCTAATACGCTGGCAAAACGGATATCCGAAAAAGGTCTCAAATGAAGACCGTTATTATACATGATTCCAAGAATTACCAGGATGATTCCTCTTCTGATTACACGCAATAAAACTTTTTTCCGGCCATTCCCTTTTTCCAGTTCTCTTCCCACGGAAAAGGGGGTAGCCACACCAGCCATGAAAAGAAACATCGGAAAGATCAGATCGTATAAGTGGAAACCGTTCCAGGCCGGATGTGTCAGCTGGTTTGAAATCCAGTTGAATACAGGCATATCCGTTGCTTTGGCCAGAGTATTAAAAATTTCTTCTGCACCCATGATCCAGAACATATCAAATCCTCTGAGCGCATCGAGGGAATATAGGCGTTGACCGCCTGTCGGACCCAGGGGAGAATCCAATGGAGGTGCTTGATTTTGCTGTTTACTCATGCGTGGATTTAGAGAATGAATATAGCCAAAAAATGATTCTGATTTTTTTTGATAACTTACTATTCGATGAAAGGATTGCTTGCTATTCTCTGTTGCCTGATTTTTCTTCCTTTAAATGCCCAGTTCGCTCCCAGTCCCAACGGGCATTATCTGCTTAGGGACGGAAAAGATTTTTTTTGGTTGGGTGATACGGGTTGGGAATTATTTCATCGCCTCAACCGGGAACAGGCAGATCAATATCTGAAAACCAGGAGCAGACAGGGCTTCACAGTTATTCAGGCCGTCATGCTGGCGGAATTTGACGGACTACATGCCCCGAATGCCTATGGCGATCTGCCCCTGCTGCATGATGATCCCACAACTCCAAATGAAAATTATTTTAAGCACGCAGATTATATTATAGACAAGGCTGGTGAAGAGGGCCTGGTAATCGGTCTCCTGCCAACCTGGGGCGATAAAGTAACCCGGTCCTGGGGTATTGGTCCTGTTATTTTCACTCCCGAAAATGCAAGGATTTATGGCAAATGGCTGGGGAACCGATACAAAAACAGGAAAAATATTATCTGGATCCTGGGGGGCGACCGGAACCCGCAAAACGAAACTGAATTCAAAATCTGGCGGGCGATGGCAGCAGGAATTCAGGAAGGAGTTGGAGGGAAAGAAAGAGCATTAATGACCTATCACCCTCAGCCCAACGATCGGGGCTCCGGTCAGTATTTTTTTGCTGATGAATGGTTTTCATTTAATATGTTTCAGAATGGTCATTGCCGGAATACGCCGGTATATGATAAAATTTTTACAGCGTGGCTGAGGGAACCTAGCAAACCGGTGCTCGATGGTGAACCCATTTATGAAGATCATCCGGTATGTTTTAATGTGAAAGAGCTGGGTACCAGTAATGCCTATGATGTTCGCCAATATGCATATCTGGATTTATTTTCCGGCGCATTCGGGCATACTTATGGCTGTCACGATATCTGGCAGTTTTATTCAAAAGAACATGAAGCGGTTAATGGTCCGCATGTTTACTGGCCTGAAGCGCTTGAATTGCCGGGTGCCAATCAGATGAAATATGTTAGGAAACTGATGGAATCACATCCGATAACGGAACGCGTGCCGGATCAGTCACTCGTGCTCGAAAACAATCTGCCTGCCTCCGAACGGATACAGGCCACCCGGGGAAAAGATTATCTTTTTGTTTATACGGCAGCAGGTAAACCATTTACGGTGGTTATGGGTCGTATCGATGGAAAAATGCTGAATGTTTTTTGGTTGAATCCAAGAAACGGTTCAGTCATTCAGGAACAGCAGATTGAAAATTCCGGAAATAAAATTTTTAACCCCCCAACATCCGGTTATGGACAGGACTGGGTCCTGATCCTGGATGACACAACAAAAATTATCAGGTGAATTGATTTTTTAGGAGTTTAATTTTTTTAATCGAAGCAAATGAAAACTACTTTTCTCTTTTTATTCCTGGTCAGTTATGTGAGTGCTTTTTCTCAATTGCGTCTCTCTCCGATTTTCAATAATCATATGATATTGCAAAGGGATAAACCGGTAAAAATCTGGGGTGCTGCAAAAGCCGGGGACGATATAACTGTTTTAATTGGTGCTGTAAAAGGAACGGCCATTGCCGATAAAAATGGTAAATGGCTGGTCACCCTGCCTGTTTTTTCGGCCGGAGGCCCTTATTTCATGACCGTAAAAACAAAAAAAGAGATTAAAATATTTTCAGATGTTTTATTTGGAGAAGTCTGGCTTTGTTCGGGCCAGTCGAACATGGAATTTAGGGTAAAGCAGGCAGTCAATGCGAAATATGAAATTCACCGGGCAAATAATCCCTTGATCAGGCAGGTAACTATTCCGAAGGAACTGAGTTTTAAACCGGAAGAATTTATTGACTCGGCGCAATGGGTTTTATCAACTCCTGAAACAACCGGCGAGTTCACAGCTGTGGGTTATTTTTTCGCCCGGGATATTTATGAGCAGCTGCATATTCCCATCGGATTGATCTATGATAACTGGGGCGGTTCAAATGTCGAGAGCTGGATCAGCAAAAAGGATATGCTGGGCTCCGAAGATTTAAAAGAATACGCCCGACAGATGCCGGATAACTGGGAACAGACGAATGCAAGAGTTGATAAGGAATTGCGGGCAACGCTTATTAGTAATAGCAACGGTGTAATACCAAATGTCAGTGAAGAAGATATTCTAACGCCTGACTATTCATTTTCCGGATGGATGCCGTCTTCGGCCCCAGGCGATCTTGACTGGAATGGATTACCGGCTTATCGCGGCGAAGCATATTTGATGAAAGTCATTACCATAGATTCCATTCAGATGCGGCTTTCGTCTGTATTGAGCCTGGGAACCAGTGATATCCGGTATAGCATTTTTCTAAATGGAAAGCAGTTGTCCATTCCGGAGGGTAAAAATATTTTGATTTCACTTCCCGGGAATACCTGGAAGCAGGGGAAAAATATTTTACTGGTCAAAATAGGCGACCAGGCCACGCCGGATCATATGACATTGGGAATTCATGGTAACGCGGATCTGGTTTATGTGGACTTTGATGGAGAGAGAATTTCTCTGGCAGATGAGAAATGGAAAATGCTGCCCCTGTTAGAAAAACCACATCATTTTATGCATTGGATGAACAACGAAGGAGCGATCATTTATAATGCGATGATTCATCCTATCATTCCATTTTCGATCCGGGGCGTTTTATGGTACCAGGGGGAGGCGAATATTGACCATGCCGCCGAATATGGTAGAACATTTCCGCT
>Ga0209863_10000047_pt1 | contig 69899 bp, 74 predicted proteins | sample OrgsoiDNA2013046_FD_185796 | JGI IMG/M metagenome (GOLD analysis project Ga0209863, IMG submission 185796) | Permafrost soil microbial communities from the Arctic, to analyse light accelerated degradation of dissolved organic matter (DOM) -... | ecosystem: Environmental > Terrestrial > Soil >...
CGCCATTGTGATGGTGGTCGGGTTCAGCATGACGGCCTATTTCTTCTGGCGCGTGTATTTTCACGGGAAGATATGAAGATTGAAGATATGACGTCTTACGCGTTGGTAACCGCCAGGAGGTTGACCGTAATCGGCTTATCACGTTAAAATTGTTGGGTTTGCCAGAATAGTCAGTTCCTGCCGTGTGAGCAAGGCTCGAGCAAACCAAGAAGCACTCAGCAAACCTCAAGTTTATAGATAGCCTTTTGCCAAGACAAAGGGCGCTGGAGAGAGTTATGTACGCGGTCATTCGGGCCGGGGGGAAGCAGTATCGTGTCGCTCCCGGCGACGTTGTAAAAGTGGAAAAACTGGGCGTCGCTGAAGGCGAAACAGTTGAATTTAAAGATGTTCTGGCCGTTTCCGGCCAGGAAGGCCAGATTGGCCCCGGCGCAGGCGCGTCTGTAACTGGCACGGTGGTGGAAGAAGGCCGCAAAGACAAGATTCTGGTCTTCCACCTGAAGCGCAAGAAGCAATACAAGAAGATGTACGGACATCGCCAGGCGTTCTCGGCTGTGCGTATTACTGAGATTGCTTTTGACGGTCAGACGTTCAGCGCTCCTGCTCTGCCGGCGAAAAAGAAAAAAGCTGCCCCAGCCGAAGGCTCGGCCAAAGCTACCAGCAAAGCAGCCGCTACGCGCCGCAACCGCTCGACTGCGAAGCCTGCGAAGAAGAAGAGCCCAGCCAAGAAGAAAAGCGCCGCCAAGGGCAAAAAGAAATAACTGGCGGTGAAGATTTCGGGCGTCGGCGCCCACAGAATTTTTGATAAGGAATTGAGTCATGGCACATAAAAAAGGTTTAGGAAGTTCAAGAAACGGGCGCGACTCTAACGCGCAGCGACTCGGCGTAAAAGCTTTTGGTGGACAGCTTGTCCCTGGTGGAACCATCATCGTTCGTCAGCGTGGAACCAGGATCAAACCCGGCGCCAACGTTGGTCGCGGTAAAGATGACACCCTTTTCGCCAAGGTCACGGGCACCATCAAGTTCGTTGACCGTGGCGGCAACGGCCGTTACGTGCTGGTTGAGCCGGCCGTACAGGCATAGGAATTTAGATTCAATGATTGAGCCCTGCATGCTGCGGGGCTTTTTCTTGCCGTGTACGCCCTGTGGGCGATTCGCGATAATAGTCACTCGCAAAAGGAAAGAGAAGAAAACAATGCCTGGTTCTTCTTCAACACAGAAATCTCAGGACGGCGAGCCGCTGCTTCGCAACATCTCTGACACAGCGCGATGGGTTGCCGCCTATCGTGCTCGCGAATCAGAACGTCCGGATGCTTTATTCAAAGATCCATATGCGCGCAAACTGGCAGGCGATCGGGGTGAAGAGATAGCGCGCAGCATGCCTTTTGCTGAACGCCACGCGTGGCCTTACGTTGCCCGGACCTTAAACTTTGATCGCATCATCACCCAGCAGATCAAAGAGGGTGCGGACATGGTGATCAATCTTGCCGCCGGGCTGGACGCTCGCCCTTACCGCATGGAACTGCCGCCGCAACTGCAATGGGTGGAAGTGGACCTGGCGCCACTCACAGATTACAAAGAAGAGATTCTCGCGGGAGAGAAGCCGCGTTGCCAGCTACGCCGTGTGCGCATGGACCTGTCTGATCGTGAAAAGCGCCAGCAGTTGTTTCAGGAGCTTGGCACGCAGTCCAAAAAGGCGCTCATTGTGACAGAAGGCTTATTGATATATCTGAGCCCTGAAGACGTGCTGGATTTTGGTCGCGATCTGGCTGCTCAACCTTCGTTCCGCGATTGGGCTATTGATCTGGCGTCGCCCGGGCTTCTCAAAATGCTGCAAAAGAATCTTGGCGCACTGGAGAAAGCCGGCTCCCCACTTAAATTCGCGCCTGCGGAAGGCCCTGAATATTTCAACGCGTGCGGATGGAAGCCGGTTGAGATTTATTCCATGATCAAGACTGCGGCAAAGGTCAAACGCCTGCCCTGGAGTCTCCGGTTTTTCTCATGGTTGCCGGAATCAAACGGTAAACAGGGCGGACGGCCGTGGAGCGCGGTCTGCCATCTGACAAGAATTTGAATTGAAGGAGTCTGAAACCATGCTCGCAAAAGTAAAAGCCCAGCCAGATCAATATCACACCATTACGCCCTACCTCACGGTGAAAGGCGCTGCGGCCGCCATTGATTTCTACAAGAAAGCCTTTGGCGCCACGGAGATTTTCCGCATGCCGCAACCTGATGGCCGCGTTGGCCATGCCGAAATCAAAATTGGTGACTCAACTATCATGCTCTCTGACGAGTTTCCAGAAATGGATGTAGTCAGCCCCACCACCGTTGGCCACACAACCGCTGCTTTGCTGGTTTACGTTGACGATGCCGACAAGACGTTTTCGACCGCAATTTCACTTGGTGCAAAGGTTAACAAGCCGATGGCAGACCAGTTCTATGGCGACCGTAGCGGAACGGTCATCGATCCCTTTGGACACAAATGGACTATCGCCACGCACAAAGAAGATGTGTCTCCGGAAGAAATGGAAAAGCGCATCGCCGCGTTGAGCAACAAATAACAGACTCGCTTGAATTCGGCCGCCCTCGCGCGGGGCTTGTGTTATGGCACCAATCCAGCACCCGGACTGTACAATCAATACAGAGGGTATTATTGGCCAGTTCGGGATCAAAATCCCGGCTCAGGCCGCTTGAATTCATGTTTATAGACCAGGCAATTATCCGTATCAAAGCAGGCGACGGCGGCAATGGCTGTATGGCGTTTCGCCGGGAGAAATTTGTTCCTCGCGGCGGACCGTCCGGCGGGGATGGTGGTCGCGGTGGCGACATCGTCATGGAATCCAGCGAGCGTCACAACACGCTGGTTCACTTCCGGTTCAACCCGGAATACAAAGGCGATCGTGGACGTCACGGCGAAGGTTCCAACTGCTCCGGCCGTGATGGCGAAAACATTACCCTGAAAGTCCCGGTCGGGACCATTGTGTACGACAACAATACCGGCGAGCGGCTCTTTGATTTTTCTGAGCCAGACCAGAAGTTGATCGTGGCTAATGGCGGTCGCGGTGGCCGCGGTAATCAGCATTTTGCCACCAGCACCCATCAGGCTCCGCGAGAACACGAGCCCGGAACGCCCGGCGAAGAACGTGTTTTGCGTCTGGAATTAAAGCTGCTCGCCGATGTTGGCCTGGTTGGCTATCCCAATGCCGGTAAATCGACATTGATTTCGCGCATCACGGCGGCAAAGCCCAAGATCGCTGATTATCCATTCACCACGCTGCAGCCCAACCTTGGCGTGGTCACCATTGGCGATCCGCCGCATGAAGACAGTTACGTTGTGGCTGACATTCCCGGCCTGATTGAAGGTGCGCACGAAGGCACAGGGCTGGGCATACAGTTTCTGCGTCACATTGAGCGTACGCGTGTGCTGGCGCATCTGATTGATGTGTCAGACGCCAGCGGGCGGCCTGACGTGATCCAGGATTTCAAGGTCATTGTGAAAGAACTGGCAAGCTTTGGCGCTGATCTTGAAAAAAAGCCGATGATCGTTGTCGCGTCCAAGCTTGACGTTGCCAATCCTGACAAGCTGGCGGCCCTGCGCAAGCATTGCAAAAAGCTAAAGCTTGAGCTGTTTGAGATTTCGGCTGTTACCGGCAAAGGCATTCCGGAGTTGAAGTACGGCCTGGGCAAGCGCGTAGTTGAGATTCGTACCGGTACGTACGAAGAGAAGAAGCCTGCTTGCAAAAAAGCGCCTTCTGCCCGCAAAGCCAGAAAGAAAGTGCTCGCCGCCAAGCGCATTCCCAAGCGGGCTGCGTTTAAAAAAAGGAAGAGCAGATAGCCGGTATGAGAGTTGCGTTGTTTGGCGGAACTTTTGATCCGGTACATCTTGGCCACATGGCTGTGGCTCGCGCTGCGCTGGAAAAGTTCAGGCTCAACCAGGTCTTCTTTGTCCCGGCCAATATTCCGCCACACAAGCAGAAGCGCAAGCTCACTGATTTTCAGCATCGTTTTGCCATGCTTGCGCTTGCTGCAACGGAAGACAAGCGGTTTGTGCCGTCGCTGCTGGATTCACACACCGGGCAGCCAAATTACTCCATCAACACCGTGCTACGGGTAAAACAGGAACTAAAACGGTTGGACAAGCTGTACTTTCTCATCGGTATGGATGCGTTCAAAGACATTGCCACCTGGCGTCAGCCGGAAGAGCTGCTGGCAGAATGCGAATTCATCGTCGCGAGCCGGCCGGGATTTTCGCTCGCCGATATTGGCAAAGTCTTGCCGGAAAGCCTGCGGCCTTCACCGGCTGTCCTGTCTGCGATGAAGAAATCGCGCGCGAATTCACTGTTTTCTGTGCCAGGCGCCACCATACATTTGCTGCCGGAAGTGCATGAGCGGATTTCATCCACCCAGATACGCGTCGCGGCGTCAAAACCAGCCGCCCATCTGGGTCGTTATGTTCCAAGGCTGGTAGCGGAGTACATTAAGAAGGAGCGCCTTTACACATCCGCAAGTCGATCCGGCGCCAGCGCGCTGCCGGACAAGGTGCTTTCAATCCAGGAGCCGCGTCATCGACAGTTATAGATGGCGAATAGACGAGCCTTCGGGCTTTGAAATGGACAAAGGAAGCTGTGGCGGTTTTCCGGAGCGACAGCGGAGGCGTCAAAAAGAGGGCTCGCGCCGTCCACGCGCGACGAGCCCGCTGCAACAGGAGCATTGAGGATTTGAAGTGGAAAAGGAAGCTGTGGCGGTTTTCCGGAGCGACAGCGGAGGAAACAATAAAACGATGAGTCAGCAAATCAGGCAGCAGGTTGCCATTGCAGTAGAGGCCGTGGAAAACAAGAAGGGCGAGGAGATTGTCATCCTCGAAATGGATCGGGCATCCGGTGCGTTTACTGATTACTTTGTGATTTGCACCGGCACCAACCCGCGCCAGGTGCAGGCGATCAGTGACGAAGTGGAGAAGCTGCTTTCAGAAAGCGGCGAGCGGCCCGCAAGCCGTGAAGGTTATCAGCAGGCCGAGTGGGTGCTGCTCGATTACGTTCACTTCGTGGTGCATATCTTCTCTGAGCGCGCGCGCAAGTTCTACGATCTGGAAAGATTGTGGAAGTCAGCCAGCAAGCTCAAGCCCGCTGATTTATTGAAGAAGCCTGCTGCGGCAAAGAAGCCAGTTGCGGCAAAGAAGGCCGTTGCGGCAAAGAAGGCCGCTGCTACTGCCAAAAAGCCATCAGCCAGCAAGACACCTGTGAAGCGCAAAGGCAAAGCCCCGCCCAAAAGAAGTAAGGCCGCAAGAGCAAAGAAATCTCCGGCAAAGAAGAAGACGCGAAAGAGAAAGTGAAAATACAGATCGCCTGGATTGGGAAAACGAAAGAAGCGGCGATTCGTGCGCTGACTGAAGAATACCTCATACGAATCTCTCGCTACGTTCCGGCTGAGTCGCATGAGATGGCGGCTGAGCCGGCGCTGCTTGAAAAAGCAGAAGATACCACGGGACGCGTCCGCCCCGTACTCGTTTTGCTTGATTCGCGCGGGCGTCAATTTACTTCCGAGGAATTCGCTGATCTGCTGCGCGACCAGCAGGATCGCGGCACGCAGAATCTTTTCTTCGCTGTGGGCCCGGCAGATGGCTTCAGTGATCGTGCACGCGGTGCCGCTGACCTGGTGCTCTCTTTCGGCAAAATGACCCTGGCGCATGAGCTTGCCCGCATCGTTCTGCTGGAGCAGATCTACCGGGCATTTACAATTCTCAAGGGCCATCCCTACCACACCGGACACTAAAAGAGATCAGAAGCGGAGATTATGGCAGACGTTCATCGCGGACTTATCATGGTTAACACCGGCCCCGGCAAAGGCAAAACCACAGCGGCCATGGGTACCGGCCTGCGCGCCGTCGGCAATGGAATGAAAGTGCTGATGCTGCAGTTTCTCAAGGGCTCGTGGCATTACGGTGAATTGGACGCTGTCAAATCCTTTGGTGACAACTTCATCATGAAGCAGATGGGCCGCGGCTTTGTGAAAGTGGGCGGCGCTGAAACGGACCCGGAAGACATCAAGATGGTGGTAGATGCATGGACTGAAGCGGATGCCGCCATCATGTCCGGCAAATGGGATCTGGTCATTCTTGACGAGATTAACTACGCCATCAGTTACGGCATGCTTGATTCCGGCAAGGTGGCAGAGACACTGAAGCGTAAACCTGAGCTGGTTCACGTAATCTTGACGGGCCGCAACGCACATCCGACAATCATTGAACTGGCCGATACGGTCACGGAAATGAAGCAGGTAAAGCATGCTTATGAAAAAGGTGTGCTGGCACAGCGTGGAATAGAGTACTAGAAAGCGAGTCCATCTTTGTCGTGGTTTAAAAGAGAATCGAATGAACTCCAGTCGGGCGAAAAGCGCGTGCGCACGGAGGGGCTTTGGGTCAAGTGCGAGGGCTGTCGCCAGATTATCTGGAAAAAGGATCTCGAAGAGAATCTCAACGTCTGTCCCAAGTGCACCGCCCACTTTCGCATTGATGCAGCCTCGCGGCTCACATTGCTGCTGGATGAAAACAGTATTGAGACCAGCGAAGAAAACCTCGCCTCCACTGATCCCCTGAAATTTACTGATACGCGCCCTTACAAAGCGCGCCTGGAAAAAAGCCGGGAATCCACGGGCTTAAAAGACGCCATCATTAACGCCACCGGCACCATCAACGGCCGGCCAGTGGTGGTAAGTGCCATGGAATACAGCTTCATTGGCGGCAGTATGGGTGCGGTTGTCGGCGAAGCGATTACGCGTGCCGTGGAACGCGCCTGCAAGCAGCGCAAGCCGATGATTGTGGTCTCTGCTTCGGGCGGCGCGCGCATGATGGAAGGCGTGGTCAGCCTGATGCAGATGGCAAAGATATCCGCGGCTTTGGCGCGCCTTGACACCGCCAAACTGCCTTATATTTCAGTTCTTACGGATCCCACAACCGGTGGTGTCACCGCCTCATACGCCATGCTGGGTGATCTCAATATCGCCGAGCCAGGCGCACTCATTGGCTTCGCTGGTCCGCGCGTGATTGAGCAGACAATACGCCAGAAACTTCCTGATGGTTTCCAGACGAGTGAATTTCTCCTTCAGCACGGCATGTTGGACGCGATTGTCAATCGCAAGGAAATGAAGGCATATATTTCTCGCGCACTCGATTTCATGATGCCAAAGGCGGTTTAAGCCGTGGCGATTTCCTACGAGTCCGCTGTTCAACAACTCCTGGCTTTGGGCCACGAGTTGGCCACCAACCGTAAATTTGATCTCGAACACATGCGCGTGCTCGCCGCTGCCCTGGGCCATCCTGAGCGGAGATTTCAAAGTGTTCTCATTGCCGGCACTAACGGTAAAGGTTCCACTGCTTCCACGCTAGCGAGCATTATGCGCGCCGCCGGGTATCGCATCGGACTCTACACCTCCCCACATCTGGTTCGCGTGAATGAACGAATCCAAATAAATGCCGAGCAGATCAGTGATGTTGAATTTGCTCTCATTTATGACCGCGTACAAGCCGTGGCCGAAAACCTTGTGAACACTGGAGCCCTGCCCTGGCATCCCAGCTTTTTTGAGATGTTGACCGCTATGGCGTTTGAATATTTTGCCAGTACTGGAGTTGAGTTGGCGGTGCTTGAAGTTGGCATGGGCGGCCGGTTGGACGCCACCAACATTGTTGAACCGTGCCTGAGCGTGATCACTGATATTGATCTGGACCACCAGAAGTTTCTTGGCGAAACACTCCCGGAGATCGCGCACGAGAAGGCCGGAATTTTGCGCTCGAACACGATCGTCGTCTTGCTGCCTCAGCACCCGCTCGTGAATGACAAGTTGGGGCGTGAGATCATTGACCGCGGCGCCAAGGCAGTGAGTGCCGTAAGAAATATGGCGTCCGTAACTCCGGCCAGTGAAGAGGATTCTGCGCTGGATAAGCATCCATCTGGCAGTGTGGATGGCTACACGCTTTCGATTCTCGGCGAGGAAATCCGCATTCAGTCACCGTTGCGGGGACGGCACCAACTACGCAATCTTGCTCTTGCCATCACCGCTGCTGAAGAATTGAATAGCCTCGGATTCAAGGCTTCCGCGAAGGACATTGAGACTGGCGTTCGTAACACTCGTTGGCCGGGACGGTTTCAGTTTTTACCTGCTCGACAAGGCTCACCGGAAATTGTTCTGGACGTCGCTCATAATCCCGCGGGAGCATGGGCGCTTCGTTCTGCGCTATCAACCTACTATGAAGACAGAAAGCTCACCTTCGTTTTCGGCGCCATGCGTGACAAAGTAATCAGGGAAATTGCCGGGATTTTGTTCCCACTCGCAGAGCGCGTGATCGTTACTCAGGCCAGTAATCCTCGGGCTGCAACTGGCCATGAAATATCCGAACTCGCGGTGCATACTCAATCAGAGATCATTGAAGAAGCAGATGTGAAATCCGCCCTGGATCTGGCAATGCGCGTTACAGACAAAAATGGAGTGGTGGTGATTACAGGTTCCATTTACATTGTGGGTGAGGCCATGCATCTGCTGGTGACCGGCGCCAACCAGCAGGTGACTGTTGGCCACAATGCCACTCGGGAGAGCGCTAAAAGTGTCTGAACAAATGGATGAAGTGACTGATCGCGTGCCTGCACAGGGAACAAGTGGCGGATTGCTGCATTTTTTGTCCCGCCTGCGTTCTTACCTGATTTGGGATCCGCTGATCTGGTTTTACACTGTTGTCCTGGGCACGGTGTCGCTTGTCTGTTCCTTCTTTGATCGCGATGGCGAACTACAACACAAAGTCGCTCGTCTATGGGCTCGCGTCATCCTGCTGACTCTCGGAATCAAAGTTACCTTAAAAGGTTTTGACCGGATCGATACTGAAAAAGCGTACGTTTATGTTGTCAATCACCTTTCCTCTCTCGATATCCCGGTTCTGTATGCTTGCTTGCCGTTTCACTTTCGGATACTCGCCAAGAAGGAGTTGTTTCGTTATCCATTCATGGGATGGCATTTGAAGCGTTCCGGCCAGATTCCTGTCGTGCTGGAGAATCCCAGGGAAGCCATCCGTAGCCTGAATTTGGCTGTGGCCGCGGTTAAACGAAATATGCCTCTGGTAATTTTTCCCGAGGGTGGCCGATCACCCAACGGCCAGTTGCAGAAATTTATGGGTGGCGCTTTTTACGCAGCAATCAAAGCGCAGGTTGATGTGATCCCCATCGTGCTCACGGGTACCTATGAAATGCTTCCGATGAATACGTTTCACATGATGCCGCACCCCATCAGCCTGATTGTGGCCGATCCCATTTCGACCAGTGGGTTGACCACCAGGGACACTGAAGCCGTTTCCAGCAAAGCGCGGGAAGAAATTGGCAGAATCTATTACTCACATTCGTCTTTACCGGATTTGCGGGACTCCAGTGGCCCAGTGCCATTACCAGATTAGCTAAGGATCAGATCAGTAAAGGTGGTCTAAAACTGCTGAAATGTGACTTCGCAGAGCATCTATGAAGCCTAAAATAGCCATTCCGGAGCCATGTTCGTACGATCTGGATTATAGCGGACGGACGCTTCCCGTTTATCTCTCAGCCCTGGAGCAAGCTGGTGCGTTGCCGGAGGTGATTGCTTTAGGCAGCACTCCGGAACAGATCGCCCGTCAAATCACAAGCTGTGCGGGCATATTGCTTCCGGGAAACAAAGCAGACGTGGATCCGCAGAAGTTTAACGCGGTGAAAGATGCTATGACCGCAGCGTCGGATCCGCCACGCGACGCAGCCGATGAGCTTCTCCTGCAGGACGCCTACAATCTGCGCAAACCTGTGTTCGGCATCTGTTATGGCTTGCAGGCGCTGAATGTTTGGCGTACCGGAACTTTGATACAGCACATTACTTCAAAGATTAATCATTCAACTCGCCGCGAAATTGAGGTTGCCCATCAGGTGAGAATTGCGCCCGGTTCGTTACTAGCGCGCAGCCTGAATTGGGCATCTGAATCAGGATTGCCAGTAAATTCGAGCCACCATCAGGCAGCAGGCGTGATCGGCGATGGTCTTAGAACCAGCGCGGTCTGCCGCGAAGACGGAGTGGTGGAAGCGATTGAAGGAACGGATGCCGGCCATTATGTCCTTGCTGTTCAATGGCACCCTGAGCGCAGTGTTGGTCGTGATTCGAGTTCCCTTAAGCTGTTTGTATCGTACGTGGCGGCCGCTCACAGCTGGGCGACCGCGAAGGGTCCTACGTAGCTTTGCCAGTTCACAACGTCGATTCGTTGGTGTTAGGTATTTCGATTGATTGATTCAGCACAGGCAGTTTAATAAGCTCGTATTTTGTTCCGGCGGAAAGCGCGCATTATGCACAGTGGGCCGTTTAGATCTGGCGATGGAGTACCGATCACCGGGGTTTATACAGTTACTCATTACCAGCATCGCTTGCCGCATGAGGTGTTCGCGGTCGCTGACGGCATTTTTCCTGAGTGCCGGCGGTGCGGTAAACGTGTTTCCTTCTCCGTGTCCCAATCCACAATTCGAATCGATGCTGACCAGGATTTCACCTTTTCCGTGAAGGTTGACGATTTCAAAACGCGGTCCCCGGAATAGTTTCCCCACTTTCTTGCGCTGTTTGCTTCTCTTTCGTATCGTAAAGCCCATGTCCAATCCTGGTATTTTCATGTCTCTTGACGGGCGTGTTGCTGTAGTTACCGGCGGTTCGCGGGGTATCGGCGCCGCTATTGTCCGTATGTTTGTTCAGGCTGGCGCGCGTGTGGTTTTTAGCTATCAGCGCGCTGAGCAGGATGCCCAGCGCCTGGTGGAAGAATGCGGCGGTACCAGCCATTGCGTCGCCTTGAGAGCTGAACTTGCCAGCAGTGATTCAGCCCGGCCTCTGATTTCTGAGGCCGTCACTCGCTTCGGTAAAGTCGATATCCTGGTTGGCAATCATGGTGTCTGGCCTCCCCATGATGCACCCATTGACATCATGACGAACGAGCAGTGGCGTTCAACTCTGGCCATCAATGTTGACAGTCTGTTTGGTTTGATCAAGTTCGGCGTGGCTGAGATGAAGAAGCAGCGCAGCGGTGGTCACGTGGTTCTGATCAGCTCAACGGCAGGCCAGCGTGGCGAAGCTTTTCACTGTGATTATGCGGCCAGCAAAGGCGCCATCATCAGCATGGTCAAGGGCTTGTCCACTGAACTGGCCAGGGATGGAATCTATGTGAACTGCGTTGCGCCAGGTTGGGTGGAGACAGACATGGCGGCTCCGGCATTGCACGATCCCGTGATCAGCAAGAAAGTATTCGCCACCATTCCTCTGGGACGGGTCGGAAAGCCTGAAGAAATTGCTGCGTCAGTGCTATTCTTGTGCACCACTCATGCGGGCTTCATTACTGGTGAAATATTGAATGTAAACGGTGGCGCAGTGCTGATGGGCTGAAGCAGCTACTTGGTTTCTGAGCGCATCTAAGGTATACAGAATCCTCACATGAAAACTCCGGCTTTCATTTGCTCAGCCTTCATTTGTCTGTTTTCGCTTGGTTTTCTGGTCCCGAGCGCTACTGCGCAAGATCCAACCCCCAAACTTGAAGCCCCTCAAAGGACCGCAAACGTTGGGAAGGAAGCCAACAGCAATGAAGACAAAGCGCGCACCCTGCTCCAGCAAATGATTGAAACCATGGGTGGTCAATCCTATCTCACATTGCAGGATTCCTACAGCGAAGGGCGCTATGGCCGATTCCACAATGAAACAATGGTCGGCGGCGCCGTGTTTTATCGTTATTGGGAATGGCCGGATAAAGAGCGTTTCGAAGTGACCAAGGAACGGGACATCGCTACGCTCGTGCTGGGTGACAGGGTTTATGAAGTCACTTATCGCGGGGGTAAGGAGTTGGATCCGCAAAAGGACGACAGCGTTCGCCTTGGCATTGTTCGTCGCCACTATGCCCTTGAACAGGTCCTCCGTGTCTGGATGAATGAACCCGGCGCACTCCTGCTGGATGAAGGCCCAACCCTGGCCGATAACAAAATGACCGAGCGCGTCACCATTATCAACGCCAAAAATGAGGCTGTGAGCATACTCATTTCTCCTTACACTCATCTGCCCGTGGCCAAACGTTTTAGCATTCGCGACCCGAGAACCGCTGACAAAGACGAAGAAGAAGAAATCTACGACAATTGGCGCCTAGTCCAGGGCGTAAACACCCCCTACAGCACCGTGGTCATGCATAATGGGCAAATCGTCCGCCAGCAGTATTTGTCTGCTGTTTCCTACAATCAGCATCCTCCGGACACGTATTTCACCCCTAAGTTGATTCCTCACAATAAGAAATAGTGCGGCCCGGGCCACGGTCTGTGGTGAAAAAACCACATGCGTAGTTCTGGGCAGGGGTGTAATCTATTCATCTGAAATAACTTGCCATTTGAACAAACAGTTCGGACACCGGTGGAGTGTCATGGTGTCGGCCTGCACAGTGGGGCTCCAGTTAATCTCCGCATCCTTCCCGCGCCCGCGGGTACAGGAATTGTGTTTCGACGCACAGACCTTGATGGTTTTGAAATCGAAGCAATCGGTCGCAACGTTGCCCGTGTCAGTTACGCCACCAGCCTGCAGAAAAAGGGCGTGCTCATCTCCACCACAGAGCATTTGTTATCCGCCTTCATTGGACTTGGTCTGGATAACGCGATTGTTGAACTCGACAATCTTGAGCTGCCTATTCTGGACGGAAGCGCGAAGCCATTTGTCGATATGGTGCTGGCTGCGGGATTGCGCCAGCAGCGCCGCAGGCGCACCTATCTGCGAATACTGAAAGAAGTCGAAGTTCGCGATGGAAACAAATTCATCGCCGCTTATCCTGCGTCTGGTTACGCGGTGGTATACAACATCAATTTCCCGCAGCCCATCGGTGCGCAATCGTTTGAAATTGATCTTTCCCGCGATCTCTACCGTAAAGAGCTGGCTGCCGCTCGGACTTTTGGGTTTTTGCGCGAAGCCGATGCGATGCGTAATATGGGCTTGATCCGCGGCGCGACGGAAGAAAACGTGATCGTGATTCAGGATGACGGCGTCAAAAACGGGCCGCTGCGTTACTCTGACGAGTTCGTTCGTCACAAGGTGCTTGATTTGATTGGTGATCTGGCATTGCTGGGAAAGCAGGTAATCGGCCGCATTGTTGCTGATCGTGCCGGACACGCCATGCATACCGCCCTGGTATCGCGCTTGCTTCGTGACCACAGCTTGTGGGAAGAAACCACTGATGTTCTGGATGACGCAGAAGAAGAGCCAGCACTCAGGCTGGCTCGTTTAACTCCTAGCGAAGCTTAAATCCCAAACTAAATCGTAGCGTTGATAAACATGGCCCCGTTGCCCAGTGGCAGGGCCCGGCGTTCCAGCCAGCTATCCAGTTCTTGCTTCATATCCACCGGCAAAACCTGAAAACGAATACCTGACTTGCCTTCGGGTGTGGACCACATCACTTCGCCTTTTACTTCAATGGCGCGCTTGGTTCCCGGTAAGTTGAATTTCAATTTGGCCGCGCCACCGTGGTCAAGCCGGCGTGAACATTCAATGGAAATGCCGCCATGGCTGATGTTGGTAATGCTGAAGGGAATTTCCGCGCCGGCGTCCACCACAATGGCTCCCGAGGCTTTGACCAGATGGCGATGGTAACGGCGGCGTTCCCGCATGATCAGTCCCTGTGCTGCGCGCACGCTGCGGGTTGCTCTTTCCAGGGCGATCGGTTTATCCAGCACGAAATTGGCGCCCATTTCAAATGCCTGTTGCACTGATGTCTTGCCGTTGACCAGTGCGAAGGCAATGCAGCTTCGATTTGATTTTCCCTGGCGAAGTTCACGCAACACGGCTTCGCCCTGCGGCATATCATCGCAATCCACCAGGAACGTATCGTATTTCCGGCGCGTCAGCGCCAGCCGTGCCTGGTCAGCGCTGTTGGAAAGATCCAGGTCGATATTTGCGGCATCAAGAACACGCCGCACCATGCGCTGTACTTCCTGGTCGCGGGAGAGGAGAAGTGCTTGCAAAGCCATACAGAAAACTTATCGGATGTTTACGGCAGAACCAAGTGACCAACGTAACGGGACTCACTGAGCCTGCGGGGTTGGACCTTCGGCCAGTACAATCATTAACGGGGAACACGGGTGAAAAAGCGAATTTATCTCTCGCTGGGAGCGAATATGGGCGACCGCATATCCAACTTGCGTAATGCCATTGCAGGCCTGCGAAACGTCGGTGATGTGGTCTTGCAATCGAGTATGTATGAAACCGAACCCGTAGATGTTGACCAGATTCAGCCATGGTTTATAAATTGCGCTGTAGTGCTGGATGCCGATATTGAGCCCAGATTACTTCTGGATAAAATTCTCTTCATGGAGTTGGCCATGGGACGGGTTCGAATGGAAAAGCGTGGTCCCAGACCAGTCGATATCGACATCATCTTTTTCGGTGATGAGGTCATTGATCTTCTCGGCTTGACCGTTCCGCATCCTGCAATGCAGTCCCGGCGATTTGTGCTTGAGCCTTTGGCTGAGATCGCCCCTGACGTGCTCCATCCTCTACTCAAGAAGTCCGTACAGGAGTTGCTGGCCGCTCTTCCGTCGTCTTCCGGAAAAGCGCGTAGACTGCGATAGCGATTGATAATGGAAATTGCTCGACTTGCTGACCTTTTAAGCCCCTATGTATCTCTTTCATCCGAGCAGTTGGGCTTAACATCGATGTATATCGATATACTGCTCAAGTGGAATGATCGCATCAATTTAACTGCTATCCGGCGTCCGGAAGACATAGTGACCAGGCATTTTGGGGAGAGCTTCTTTGTTGCCCAGAAGCTGGTGTCGGAGTCGTGGCGTGGCAGTGTGATTGATTTTGGGTCCGGTCCAGGATTTCCCGGGATCCCAGTTGCTCTCTATCGTCCCAGTGTCTCCATGACGCTGATCGAATCCAATGGAAAGAAGTCGACCTTTCTAACTGAGATTATCTCGCAGCTTGGGTTGGGAAACGTTGAGGTCTTTCGCGGGCGTGGTGAGTCCTACGCGGGGAAAGCTGAGCTGGTGCTGATGCGGGCTGTAGAGAGGTTCGCGGACGCGTTTTCAGTAGCTGCTGGTTTGGTAGCGCCTGGTGGGAGAGTGGGATTGCTGCTAGGCGAAGGACAGGTAGAGGATGCAAAAGCGGGTCATCCAGAGTTTCGTTGGGATGAAGTTGTGCCAATCCCGCTGGGCAATTCGCGAGTTCTGCTTGTGGGAAACCTGTGAAAACCAAGGCGAGCTTCAGATTAGGGTTGTGGAATTTCCGGTGTGAAACCATCATTTCTATCTGTAACCAACCTGATAAACAGTAATCGCAGTAGTTTACGCACGCTTCCAAGATCTATCAAAAAGTGGGATTTTGCTCTCACTGCCAGGCTGAGTCTTTTTCATAAACCTTCACCGGAGCCGTAAAGTGGAGTGAGAACACGTTTTATGCGTAATCTTCGACATGTTCCACGTGGAACAGTCGCCTTTGCAAAGACTGAAGCTACTTCCTATAGTTCCACGTGGAACACTTGCACCAGAGGCAGGCATTGCGCATCCACAAGCTCGTCTTCTAGATTGAATACAAATCTCAATCGGCGAGGCAATGCGATGGGTCGAGTGATAGCTGTTGCGAATCAGAAGGGTGGCGTCGGAAAAACCACCACCGCCATCAATTTGGCTGCTTCCTTTGCGGCCGCTGAGGTCAAATGCCTCTTAGTCGACTGCGATCCGCAAGCTAACTCCACCAGTGGCGTAGGCTGTGGACGTGATCCAAACCGGCTCAGTACCTACCACCTGCTGATGGCAGAAGCTACTCCGGAACAAGCCATGCTCAGCACTGAACTTGAAGGTTTATTCGTAATTCCATCGCATAAAAACCTCATCGGCGCCAATATTGAGCTGGTTTCGCTCGAAAACAGGGAATTCCGGCTCCGCAATGCTCTCAGCCAAGTTCGGAATAAATTCGACTTCATCGTCCTCGATTGTCCGCCTGCGCTCGACCTGCTCACGTTAAACGCATTGGTTGCCGCTGATTCCATCCTGGTTCCAATGCAGGCTGAATACTTCGCCCTGGAAGGCGTAAGCGAGCTTTTGGACACGATTCAGCGCCTTCGCGAGAGTTTCAATCCGGATTTAGTCATTGAAGGCGTAGTTTTAACCATGTTTGATGACCGCACTAACCTGGCTCAGCAGGTAACTCAGGAACTGCGCCAGTTCTTTGAAGACAAGGTCTTAAACACCACCATTCCTCGCAACGTGCGCCTTGCCGAAGCCCCAAGTTACGGGAAACCGGCGCTGCTCTATGACGTGCGTTCCCGCGGCGCTGAAAGCTATATCCGCCTGGCCAAAGAGATCATGGAGCGATTGCAGGCGAGCCAATCCGGGCGAAGCGCGGTTACGCAAAGGCCAGAAACGACAACAGATGCGGCAGAATATGAACATCAGATTCCCAAAGAACAGGCCAGTTAAATGGAGAAGAATGTGAACCAGATGATGAACGATAAGCGCAAAGTTCTGGGCAGGGGACTTGATTCACTGCTCCCGGGAAAGCCTCTCAGCCAATCCGCTCCCAGCGGTAGTACGGGAGCCCCCCTGGAAATTGCCGTCGACCTGATCGACGCCAATCCTTACCAAACCCGTCGCAAGCTTCGGGAAGAGGCATTGAACGAACTGGTGGAATCCATCAAAGCTTCTGGCGTCATTCAACCGGTGGTCCTTCGACCCGCTGCAAACGGCCGCTACCAGCTTGTCGCCGGCGAGAGGCGTTGGATGGCCTCCAAGCGCGCTGGAAAGTCGACCATTCCGGCGGTTGTCAGGCAGATATCCAATGAACAAGCCATGGAGATCACGATTATTGAGAACCTCCAGCGTGAAGATCTCAACCCCATGGAGCAGGCGCGAGCCTTTGAGCGATTGAGTAGAGAATTCGGTCTTACCCAGGAACAGATCGCCACCAGAACAGGCAAGGACCGTACCAGCATCGCCAACTTCATCCGTCTGATGAAATTGCCCCCATCGATCCAGGAGTCGCTCGAAGCGGGCACGCTCAGCTTTGGGCACGGTAAGGTTCTCATGGGACTGGCGGGATTTCCTGACCATCTCGAGCAAGCCGCAAAAGAAGTTCTCGCCAAACAGCTTTCCGTTCGTCAGACGGAAGAATTGGTGGCCAAACTTCTTGATCCGGAAAAGCAGGTTGAGAAACCAGAAGCCGTAACCAAAGCTATCGATCCAAACGTGCGGGAAGCCCAGCGCAGCCTGGAACGGTCCCTGGGAGTAAAAGTAGACATTCAGGACAGGCATGGCAAAGGCAAGATTATCCTCAAGTACGGATCACTGGAAGACTTTGACCGCATTGTGGAAGCGCTGGGGAAGTAAAATCTAAATATCGATAACTATCGATATAGCGAACAGACACAATGGGATCTGAGCTATAAACCGGAAAGGCCGGACTCAGTTCCGAAGTCCGGTCCAGTTTTCCGCAATCACAATAGAATTGCCGGGATTTGAAGGGTCGTATTTGATGGAGGTCATCAGGCCTGTCCTGCACGAATGCAGGTCGACCCGGTGACGCAGGCTGGTGACATCCTGTGAAGCTTCGTAGCTAACGCCTGCAACGTCGTATTGGTAGATCAGGAGCTGCATCTCGCCGGCTTCGTCTGTCGGCATTTCACTGACGTCAATAACCGTGCCGTCCGTAATGCGGCCAATCGCATTGATCCGTGACCGGCGCTCCAGCTCACGTTGCTCCGGGCTCTTACGGCCGCGGCGCACCAACGCGGCGGCTCCCGCGAAGACGCCGAGTGCTGCTATGGCGATTAAAGGGTATAGACGAAGTGTTCCGTTCATGAATGCGAGTTCCTGAAAACGCTGGCTATTATGATGAGCATAAACCAGCAAACGTCACAACAAAATCCGATGGACAGCTTACCTTCCGTTTATTCTCCCGGAAGATTGCAAGAACCGCAAAGCCGCTCATAGCTCACCGAACTAGAATCGCGCAAACGCCAAAGCCTCGCAAGATGACCATAGTTTCCAAAACCTATCTGCCACTGCTTCAAACTCCGCAACTCGCTCAGACGCTACGATTCGGCAAACACCTTTTTTTACTGCGACCCACCATCCTTCAAGTTCCAGGACAACGGCCGATACGGCTCCCCTCGGAGATCGCAACGAGGAACTGTTCGCGCTCACGGCGGCAGCCAGCGCAGACTTTTAACAGTTACTGGTGCGTATGATGGGGTATTTCTAGGATATGGGGCGGCGGCAGCAACGGCTCAGGGTATTTGATACCCGTACCTATAGCCATCGGCTTCACTTCCAGACGGTCCAAGTTTCCCAGAGCAGTCAAGTGGGCTGACGTTTGGCTTACCAGTTCGTCAAACAACTGAAGTGATTCTGGGGGCAGAATATCTTCGCATTCCATGTGAACGAGCTGGATGCTGGACAGAAAATTACCCAGGATGTCCTGGACTGTAACCATGGTGGCGCGAAAGGCATCAAAACGTTGTTTCTCAATTTCCCGCCGATTAAGTTCCCGGTTGTACATAAAGCCGATTACCAGAATCGCCACAAAGGCTCCGGCAAACGCGTCGTCCCACTTTGTCTCGTTCGTGAAAAAGGTATCTGTAAACAAGAAGGTTGAGACAGCGGCGGCGGTTCCGACAGCATAAATTCTCGCCGCGGTTCGCAGAGTTCTGGTCATGGGCACCTCGTGCCTGTTATCGGCAAGTCCGGTCTAGACTTAAGTGATTTTCTTTAATCTTCGTGCCACGATCTTCTTCCAGGCAAACTCTAGGTACATGCCCGAGTCTCTTCCTTAATGCTCATCGTTCGCTCCTTGCCTGCTCATGTGTCATGAGACGCGGCAGGCGTTGAGGAACCCAATGCGAAAAATTACCCCGGGCAAAACTCAGTCTTCTCTAATCACAGGATTTGCAAGGGTACCAATTCCCTCAATTGAAACCGTGACATGATCTCCATGGGCAAGCGGCCCAACGCCCGCAGGAGTTCCAGTTAGAATCAAATCGCCCGGCAATAGCGTCATCACCCGCGAAATGTACCGCAACACCACATCCAGGGGAAAAATAAACAGGCTGGTGCTACCACTCTGCCTGACCTCTCCGTTCACCTTAGTTTCCACCTTAACGCCTTTCCATGGGTCAATCTGGTCTGTCACAAACGGTCCAACCGGACAAAACGTGTCAAAGCCTTTGGCGCGCGTCCACTGATTTTCCTTTTTCTGGAGATCACGAGCGGTAATATCGTCGGCGCAGGTGTACCCGAAAATGTAAGGCCGCACATCTTCCTCTGCCCCGATTTTGCGACACTTCTTCCCAATCACGACTGCCAGCTCACCTTCATATTCAATTCGGTCAGAAAGAGTTACCGGCAGAACAATGTTCTCACCCGGCGCGATGAGCGAACTTGGCGGCTTGAAGAAAGTCAGCGGCTCAACCGGCACCTCATTGCCGAGTTCTTTGACGTGGTCACGATAATTTCTCCCCACGCAGACGATCTTGCTGGGATTCACGGGTTCCAGAATCTTTGCTGTCGCCAACGAGATCGGCCGGGCAAGCTTGGTCGATGACCATACCGGAATCCCTCCATCCGGCGCGGTTTGCGTTATCTGTTCCTGGCCGGCAACATTTTCAATCAAGCCAAACTGCGGACCTTCGTTCGTGGCAATGCGGCAATATTTCATAACCCCTCTTTTTATCCGTCCTGGTGAAGAACGTTTCAGTCTTCCCTATTTTTGCGGAACGCGCTCAGCGGTTTCTTTCGATTTCTCGCTCTCATTACCACGGATATCCACTGCGGTTACCGCATAGGTGAATGTCATCCCCAGAGTTACCTGACCATCATGGAATGACGGTGTCTTCACGATTCCGCTGTTAATACGGGTAAATTGTCCGTTCGCAGTGCGGCGATAAACGTTATACCCGGCGAGATCGTCATCAGAGTTTGGTGTCCAGGTCAGGTCGATCTCTGGCTTTTCCGGATCACCTGAATAAACCGCCTGGATTCCCGACGGGACCGCTGGTGGGAACGAATCGTGCGCCAGAATCTTTACGATTGGAGAATCCTCACCCTCCACCTCGCCGCTCTTGCCGCCGGCCTGCCAGTGCGTTACCGGAGTCACCCAATATTCGTAAGTGGAGTCCCACTCGACCCTGGAATCCAGCAGCGTCAGCGGACCATTGCCCGCCGCAACCTGACCTACAGTCGTCGGACCAGCCTTTGCTCCATCCAGCCGGCGTGAGACTCGATAAGCAAACTCCATTCCTGTTAGGCGCGGCGATGGTTGGGTCGAGTCAGGAGCAAAACTCACCTCAATGCCGCCGGGAACCATGCGCAACTCAACTTTGCTGGGTGGAGGCAATACCGGCAACGCAGAAATCTGCGCCATGTTTCCCGGGCCCGTTGTACGGTTCCGTTCCCCAATTGAGGTGATTCGATAAGTAACAAAATCGGATGAAGAAGCCGATCTCAGAACTGGGCCGAGCTGATCGGTGAGACTCACTCGCGGGTGAGTATCACTGTGTAAGGCAGGTTGCAACGTGACCTCGCCAATGTCCGTCAATGCTCCATCGCCAACGGATCGCGAGACAATCATTTTGCCAGGGCGGCGCACCAGCGTGCCATCTGTGTTTTGCGTGGGAGCGGTCCAGGATAGGACAACGCTATTTCCCTTGCGGAACGCATGCAAGTCCTGCACGGGACGCGGAATATGAAGAGAAGGCGACTGAGGTGCGCCCGGTAGACCGCAACCGCTCACCAGAACGGTCATACACACCAATAGCCCCGAAAGGATCAAAACCAGCGGCGCACGCATCAAGGAAGAAGAGTAACTTCTCCCTTCACACGAACGCAACAGCTCTTACAGGATGTAGCGAGAAAGGTCCTGGTCTTTCACAATGTCGGCGAGCATCTTGCGTACATAATCGCCATCAATCTTCACCGCCTTTTCCGTCATGTCGGGAGCATTGAAGCTGATGTCATCCAGCACCCGCTCCATGATGGTAAGAAGGCGGCGCGCGCCGATGTTCTCAGTGGATTCGTTGACCTTGAACGCGAAACCCGCAATTTCATCCAGCGATTCCGGCGTAAATTCCAGCCGCAGTCCTTCCGTCTCCAGCAGCGCGGTGTATTGCTTCACCAGTGACGATTTCGGCTCAGTCAGGATCTTGATGAAATCCGCCATGGTCAGTGACTTTAGCTCCACGCGGATCGGGAAGCGTCCCTGCAGTTCAGGAATCAAGTCGCTCGGCTTGGATACATGGAACGCGCCAGCAGCCACAAACAGGATGTGGTCAGTGCTCACCATGCCATAGCGCGTATTGACTGTGGTTCCTTCCACAATCGGCAAAATGTCACGCTGTACGCCTTCGCGGGAAACGTCCGGCCCGTGGCCGCTTTCACGGCCGGCGATTTTATCGATCTCGTCCAGGAAAATGATTCCGGACTGTTCAACCCGGTCCACGGCAATGCGCGTGACCGAATCCATATCGATCAATTTCGACTCTTCTTCCTGGATCAGATATTCGAAGGCGTCACTTACCTTCATCTTGCGCTTCTTGGTACGCTGGCCAAACAGGTTGGGGAGCATGTCCTTGATGTTGATGTCCATTTCCTCAACACCCTGGTTGGAAATGATTTCAAACGCTGGCGTGGCGCGCTCGCGTACCTCCAACTCAACTTCCTTTTCATCCAGCAGGCCTTCACGCAACTGCTGGCGCAATTTCTCCCGCGTTCGTGCGGTAGAGTCGCTCTCCTCCGGCAGCGCAAAGCCCGCTCCCGTGCTGGGCGCCGGATGAGGATTCGGCAATAACAGGTCGAGAAGTTTGTTCTCGGCATGCTCTTCCGCCTTCTCCGCAACTTCCTCAAGGCGCTCTTCACGCACCATATCGATGGAAATCTCCACCAGATCGCGGATCATCGACTCAACATCGCGGCCCACGTAACCGACTTCGGTAAACTTTGACGCTTCAACTTTCAGAAACGGCGAATTCGCCAGCTTCGCCAGCCGCCGCGCGATCTCCGTCTTGCCAACGCCCGTAGGCCCGATCATGATGATGTTCTTGGGCATGATCTCTTCCGCCAGATCAGGCGGAAGCTTCTGCCGGCGCATGCGATTACGCAGTGCCACAGCGACTGCGCGCTTGGCTTCATGCTGCCCAACCACGTACTTATCCAGCTCTGCAACAATTTCTCTCGGGGTTAATTCGTCTAGCGTGACGCCGCTCTCTGCCGCAACGCCAGGTAAATAAATTGCCATTACTGCTCCTTCAAACTTTTCATTTCGAGGCCGCGCGCCGGGAAACCAACTGTTTCCCTCTCGCTGCCGCAGGCGGACCGCTCTTTGGTTTCGCGCCTTTCACTCGGTCCTGCAAACGAATCACAAATTTCAAACCCGACCAAACCTCGTCGATCGCGCAAACCTTAACATCCACCAGTCCCGCGTCGAGTCCAATTCCGCGCACCACATCTTCCGTCAGGTCAGTCGGCCTGCCTGACGCGCGTTTCGGCCAGGCAATCCACAGCATCCCGTCCTGCGCCAATTTGCCCGCCAGAGGGCTGAATTGTTTGTCAAGTTCTGCCACTCGCTCAACAAAACAAACAATCACATCAGTATCAGCAGCCAAACGATGCTGCACCACCACTGCTTCCGGCAATTCACCCAGATCACGAAAGAACGACTCAGCGTGGGCATGGAGGTAGATACGGTGGCCCGGCTTAATTCCAATCTTCCGAATTAACGGTGTACCCGAATAGCCTGCCATGGGTTTACTTGGTTGGGGCGGTCTGCGGCGCAGTCGCGACAGAAAGTTCCTCGATGGTGAAATTATCGTTGGTATAAATACAGGTCTGGCCGGCAATTTTCATCGATTCTTCCGCAATCTTGCGTGCCGGCAAGTCTGTATTGTCGAGCAACGCTTTGGCTGCGGCCAATGCATAGGGACCGCCGCTGCCAATGGCAGCTGCACCCCCGTCAGGTTCAATCACATCGCCGGCGCCGCTCAGCAAAAATGTCAGATTCAAATCGGAAACCAGCAATAAAGCCTCAAGGTGCCGCAGGGCTTTGTCAGTACGCCACTCCTTGGCGAGTTCAACTGCCGCCCGGCCTAGATTCCCGTGGTATTGCTCCAGCTTCCCTTCGAATCGAGAGAAGAGAGAAAAGGCGTCGGCGGTAGAACCGGCAAAGCCAGCCAGGATTTTTTCGTTGTAGAGGCGTCTGATCTTTTTTGCCGTGTGCTTGATAACGCCTTCGCCCAGAGTTACCTGGCCGTCGGCCGCCATCACAACCACGCCGTTGCGGCGGACACACAGTACTGTTGTGGACCGGATCTTCACTTTAGCTTCTTCGGGAGAGTTTGATCGATTCAATGATCTTTTCAGTGGCATGAGGACAAGCACCAATTATACAGGCGTAACCCGGCCTCCGTGACCAGGGCAACTAAAGCCGTAAGAGGGTAATCTGAATGCAGGCGGTTGCGGCTGGGGTGCGAACTTCCAGGTCGCCGCCATGGCAGCCTAATCCTGGAATTACGGAAGGTGGAGAGTGTTTAAACAAATCAAGAGCAAAGGAATCATTGTGGCACTGATGGCTGCGTTCTTCCTGACAGGGAGTGTCGTCCCGGCGCATGCCGTTGACCGTGATGACAACTGCGAACGCATCATCAGAAAGGCCGAAAGCAATCTGCACAACGCAATCCGCAAACACGGTGAGCATAGCCGGCAGGCGGCAAAGAGACGGCATGAACTGGAAGAAGCGCGTGAACGCTGCCGTGTCCGCGGAGATCACGATCATCACTAAGCAGGCAGGTCTCTTTTGACGGCTTTAGCGAAAATTATCGTAAGGCGATAAGAGCCAGGCGCGTTGCCTGGCTCTGTCTTTGTGGCCACATCGCCTTCCCTGTCCCTAAAAATACTTTCCACCCTACTAGGCAGTCTCGTTGCCGCAGGCGTATCTTGGTTGAGCTTGTTCAGCTGCTGTTAATGGACAAGCCAAACCAGGAGATAGAGTAACGATGAGCAAGGCACGTAAGACATTGGCAACTTCCTGTCTTGTAATCCTATTTGCGACCCTCGCGGTAGGTACAAGCTTCGCGGATAAAAAGAACCTTCAAGTAGCGCAACCAGCATCAGCCACGAACCAGCCTGATTCCTCTGCGGTCGGAGATTATCAAGACATGCCGGCCCTCGACATCAGAAACCCGATCGATTTCATGGACTCGGACGGCGTGCCGAACCCCTCCAACATCACGGTAACCCCTGGAGCATTCCCGGGAGTGGTTTCAGTTGCGAATTTCTCCGGCTCGTTCGTTTCCGGTGGAAAGACTTTCCCTTTCACCATGATGGGAAATGATCCTGCGTTGGGGCGCACAACAAACATTCCAACCAAGATTGTTGCCGTGGATGTAGTCCTGTTGAATGCGGATGGAACCACATTTGCCACCGTGCCTACCGCGCCCTTTGAAAACCTTGTGCTTCATTCTCCCAACTTCCAGAGGGCAGACTATACGGTTGGCCACGTTCAGTTTGCGGATGCAGTTCAACGCGCTGAATTCTTCAATCATATGAAGGACAACTGGCACACCAATCTCACGCCGGCAACCATTGTTGAGCACGTCACGGTTACCGTTCCCTTCCAGGTGAACGTTCGCATCCGTGGCGTTGTTACACCGGTCAGAACCTGGTTCACGCGTACATCCACTGACGGCAACACAGTGATCTTCATGCTGCAGCAGTTCTTCAACGGACAGTTCAGTAATGTTGGCGTGAATGCCATCAATGCCGGTGACTGGACCACGGACGCAATGAACATTGAGCTTTGGCCCAACACATTTCTCTTCACGCCGAGCGCAACTCCCCTTGTTACCCGTGGGCCCTGCTGCGTCCTGGGCTTCCACACCTTCTTTAGCGACTCCAGCGTGACCCCGGAACCCGTGTGGGTTTCTGCTTACGCAAGCTGGACTTCACCGGGAACGTTCACCAACACTGACATTCTCGATGTACTACCCATGAGCCATGAGGTGTCCGAATCATTCAACGATCCCTTCCTCAATAACGCCACGCCGAGATGGACGTTCCCAGGCGAGCCCGGTGTTTGCCAGGGCAATCTGGAATCGGGCGATCCAGTGGAAGTAACCGCACATCCGGCGTTTCCAGTGAAGCTCAACATCAACGGTGATGATGGAAATTCACAAGGTGGAGGAGATGACCAGAAATTCATCTTCCATCCACAGACTGAAGCCCTGGTGCAATGGTTCACGCAAACCGCGCCTTCAGACGCGTTTAAAGGGGCCTTTAGTTATCCAGATGTTACGACTTTGCCTACGCCGGCAGTGCACTGCCCTTAGGAACGCCACTAACATCTTTGCTTCATTCAGGCCAGGCCAAGCGCCTGGCCTTTTTCTGTCCCGTCCAGCTGATCTGATAGATTTTCAGCATGGCAAAACCTGTCCCAATCGGACTTCGCGGCGAATCAAGGATCACCGTCAAGAAAGAAGACACATTGAATCACCACGATCCGGCTCTGCCACTCATCTATTCAACGCCTCACATGATCGGACTGATGGAGTGGGCTGCTTCCAATGCAATGAAGCCGTATTGCGAAGAAGGCGAAATCAGTGTTGGCACCGCTATCAACATTGAGCACCGCGCACCCACAACCATCGGCGCTGAGGTTGTTGCCGAAGCGGAGTTGGAGTCAATCCAGGACCGTTTTTATATTTTCCGTGTGACAGCACACAACGGGATGAAAGAGATTGGCCGGGGAACGGTAACGCGCGCGTTTGTGAATCCAGCGAAAGTCGCGGAGCGGCATCTGGGAAACAAGATGTAACGAGCCGGCCGCCTATTTGGTGTGAAACATCTGCACGATCTGCCCGGTGCTTTTAGAGATTTCCACCAGCGCAGTTCCACCCATACAATTCGGCGAGCACTGCAAGGTTCCCTGTACAGTCCACGAATCGCCCTGAAGCGTCGCCTTGAACGGGCGCTCGGACTCTACTTGTTTTTGCCCATAAACAGGAACCAGCACCGCTTCGGCGATCTTCACGGCGGTCTCCGCATTGGGGACGAAGCCGCCTTTGGGCGTAAAGACTGGTTTGCCGGGCGCATTGATTTGAGCCACGGCAAACATTGTGCTCCAAATCAGGACAAAAGCGATCACGCGCATCATGGAGGTCCTCCCTCTGTGGTGCATCAGAACTCCATGAATTGTAGTATTTTGGATCAATTCAAAGACAGATCAGAATCTCACCTTTATTCCGGAGTGGAGGGGGACGATGGCAGTGATTTTTGGATCAGCCCACTCGCGCCAATTGCATGCGGCGCAAGAGCAGATCAGATTCCATGCCCTGCAACTGATGATTGTTCAGGCAGGCCTCCACAAAATGCAGGCCGCAAAACCATTGCAGACCTTCGCCGGTTGGCGATTCAACAACAATCACGCGATGAACCGTTCGGCTGCATCCCTGCGCCTGGCAGGTTTTACCCTTGGGAATATTGATTGCAGATGAGGAATAAAGCGCTTTAACCGTTTCACCCGCAGCTAACTTGAACATTCTTACACCCCGGTGGTTCCGATCGAATGCCGATTGCTGATTACAATCATCTACCCTGCTTTTTCTTTTGCATGTGACAGTCATCACACAAAAATCCTCCGGCTTGAACTCTCCCATCACGCGAAACGCTCACCTTCTGTCACAATAGTTGTGTGAAGCTTCCGTTCTCCATCGACGCTCAGGCCGATTCAGCGCGCCTCGGCCAGATTCTTACGCCGCACGGGCAGATTGACACCCCAACATTTATGCCGGTTGGAACCGTCGGTTCCGTCAAGGCCGTTCCCCAGGACGTTCTGGAAGAACTGGACGCGCAAATTATTCTTGGCAATACCTACCATCTCTACCTCCGCCCTGGCCATGATCTGGTCCGCAAACTCGGCGGACTCCACAAATTTATTAGCTGGAATCGCCCCATGCTCACCGATTCGGGCGGCTTCCAGGTCTTCAGCCTCAGCAAACTCAGCAAAGTCACCGAAGATGGAGTCACATTTCGCTCCCATCTGGACGGCTCGTCGCACCTGTTCACACCCGAACGCTCCATGGAAATCCAGATTGCCCTGGGTGCTGACATCATCATGGCGTTTGACGAGTGCACGGAGTTCCCGGCTGACCGGAGCCGGAGCCGCTCTTCCATGGAAATGACCCTCCGCTGGGCCCGCCGCAGCAAAGATTATTTCGAAGCTCATAAAAGCGAAGTCCTGTGGCATGAAGAGTCGGGCGGCCGGCACCAGGCGCTGCTGGGGATTGTGCAGGGTGGCATGTACCCGGACTTGCGTCGCGAGTCAGCCGAGCGAACCGTCGAGATGGATTTTCCGGCCTACGCAATTGGAGGCCTTAGTGTTGGCGAACCTCGGGAAAAGACCATGGAAATGATCGCTGCGGCCCTGGAAATCCTGCCGAAAGACAAACCGCGTTATGTGATGGGGGTAGGCTATCCTGATGAAATCGTTAAATATGCCAGCATGGGTGTGGACATGATGGATTGCGTGATACCCACCCGGGTGGCGCGCCACGGTCTGCTTCTTACCTCGGAAGGCCGCGTGAACATCAAAAACGCCCGTTACGCCCAGGACCAGCTCCCGCCCGATCCAAAATGCGGCTGCAAAGTCTGTTCCCGGTATACCCGTGCCTATTTAAGGCATCTGTTTGTTTCTGGTGAGCCGCTGGCCGGTATGTTGAATACGGTTCACAATTTGGCCTTCTACCTTGACACTATGAGGTCTCTACGTCATGCTATACGACTTGGGGACCTCTCAGGACTTCTCACAGGGTATTTATCCATGACCTGAGCGCCCCTGATTCAGGCGCCAAAAAACCTCCGATTTACTCCAGCACAAGTGGGTCCAGTGCCGGGAGGCCCGGGCGGTATTTTCAGTGGTCATAAAATAAAGCGCTCCCCTGCGGGGGCGGGTGTGTGTGTCAGGCCGTGTGGCGGCCCAGTCATAAAATGATTCAACACGAGATAAGCTTGTTTCTCTTTCAGGTGGGCGGCGGCAGTATGGGCGCGTTGCTCCTGCCGATGGTCTTTATTTTTGCCATCTTCTACCTGCTGCTGATCATGCCCCAGCAGAAAAAGCAGAAGAAATGGCAGCAGATGATCAATGAGCTTAAGTCGGGCGACCGGATAACCACCGGCGGCGGACTGCGCGGCATCATCATCGCGGTGAAAGATGACGCCGTTCATCTGCGTGTTCCCCCTGACAATTTAAGGCTGGAAGTGGCCAAATCATCCGTCGTATCCGTGGCACGCGATGATGAACCTAAAAATTAGAAAAGTGATGTTCCAATGCAAAAGAAGCTACTGACTAAAACCCTCATCATCGTCGCCGTCCTGTTGGTATTCCTTTACGGCATATTTGGCATTCCCAAAAGCTTCAACGGGGAAGGCGTCAAGCAGGCCGTTTTGTCCAATATTCATCTGGGCCTGGACTTGAGAGGCGGCGTTCACCTGATCCTGCAAGTCATGGTGAACGATGCCGTTAATGCCGAAACCGATCATGCGATCGAAACGCTGAAGGAAGAATTCGCCAAGGCTAAAATCACCTTCACCGACATCAGCAAGCCAGATGCGGAAAATCATCCCGAGCGTATTGTGGTGAAAGGCGTACCGATTGACGCGGCATCACAGGTTCGCTCCATCGCGTCTGACAAATTGCGCGAGTATGAGACGGTTGGCGGCCCTGACAACACCTGGGTCATCGCAATGAAGCCCACTGCGGTCACTGATTTAAAGACACACACCGTGGAGCAGTCCATTGAGGCCATCCGCACCCGTGTTGATACCCTGGGTGTGAGTGAGCCGGTCATTCAGCAGAACGGACTTGGAAACAACCAGATTCTGGTGCAATTGCCTGGCATTGACGATACTGGTCGTGTAAAAGGCATCATCCAGTCCACGGCAAGACTTGAGCTGCGTCAGGGTTTTGATGGCCAGGGCGGCTACGCCAGTGAGCAGGAAGCCCTTGGCGCTCATCCCGGAGGCTTGCCTCCAGGCACGGTGTTGATGCACGGAATCAGCGGCCCCGGCGATGTGTCGGACCGCGTTTTCCTGGTAGGCAGAATCCCTGTTGTCGGTGGCACTGACATCCGTGACGCACGTCCCAGTACTGACTCACAGGGCCGTCCCGATGTTAGTTTCAATCTCACCACCGCGGCCGGGCAAAAGTTCGGCGCCTTCACCTCAACGCACAATGAGACAGGGACTGATCCCAATCACTATTTAGCCGTGGTTCTCGATAACAAGGTGCGGGAATTCGCCAACATCAAGGGTGAGATTCGCGATACCGGAGACATTGAAGGCGGATTTACAGATCAGAGCGCCAAGGATCTTTCCATGCTGCTCCGCTCCGGCGCGCTGCCGGCCAGTCTCCACTACCTGACTGAGCGGTCCGTGGGTCCATCCCTCGGCGCTGACTCCATCAAGGCTGGTGTTCAGGCCGCTACTGCCGGACTGATTGCCGTCCTGATCTTCATGCTGATTTACTACCGCGGCGCCGGAATCAACGCCAACGTCGCCCTGATCTTCAACCTGGTTATTCTGCTCGGGTTCATGGGTTACACCAGTTCGGTTCTCACGCTCCCTGGTATTGCGGGCGTGATTCTTACGGTTGGTATGGGCGTGGACTCCAACGTCCTGATTTTCGAACGCATTCGCGAAGAATTGCGCAACGGTAAGGCACCAGCAGCAGCCGTGGATCAGGGTTTTGATCGCGCGTGGACCACTATTCTGGACACGCACGTCACCACCATTGTTTCCGCCATCATTCTGTTCTTTGTCGGTTCCGGCCCGGTTCGTGGTTTTGCCGTGACCCTCACATTCGGTCTGTTGGCCAATTTGTTCACGGCGGTTTTTGTTTCCAAAGTCATTTTCGATGCCATTCTGAGCCGCAAACAGCGCGGAGAAGCGCTGAGCATCTAGTCAAAAGGTTGATAACGTGGAATTTTTTCGTAATACAAACATCGATTTTCTGGGCAAGAAGTGGTACTTCCTCAGCTTCTCGCTGATCTTCAGCGTGGCCGGCATTCTATCCATGCTTTTCTGGCATGGCGTCCCACTAGGCGTGGACTTCCGCGGCGGAACCCTGGTTTACCTCAAGTTCGCCGATAAGCCGAACGATGCCAAGATTCGTGCAGCACTAGACCGCGCCGGCCTGCACAGCGCCAAGATCCAGACGTATGGGGATCCCAGCGCCAATGAGCTCGTGGTGGCTCTCGATGAGAAAGATACCAGTGAAGCCGACCTTTCCCGCGGCAAGGACCAGATCATCTCGGCACTCGAGGAAAATCCTCCACAAGGTAAGCAGGACCTGAACAATAGTGATCGTGTGGGCTTTGCGACGGTGAGAGACGCACTGGTCACGCGCGATCCGCTTCGCGCAGCGCCCGCGGAATATGACCGTCTGGCTCACGCGGTAGCTGACACCATCAAACAGCGCGGCGTCCTGCGGAGCATTGACGATCTCAAAGGTGCGGTACCAGCCGAAGCAATTGTTGCGCTCAAAGACGCGTTCTACACTAGCGATTTTGGTGTTCGCGGTGCAGATATTGTTGGTCCTCAAGTTGGTGACCAGCTCAAGACCCAGGCAAAACTGGCCGTCGGTTTTTCTCTTCTTGGCATGCTGGTTTATCTTTGGTTCCGTTTTGAGCTGATTTACGGCGTAGCCGCCGTAGTGGCCGTGTTTCACGATACGTTGATCACAGTTGGGGCATTCTCCTTGACGAATAAGGAGATAAGCCTTACTGTTATCGCCGCGATTCTTACACTGATCGGTTACTCCATGAATGACACCATTGTGGTGTTTGACCGGATTCGTGAGAACGTAAAACTGATGCGACGGGAAGGCCTGGCTGAGATTGTCAATCGCAGTATCAATCAAACGCTGAGCCGGACCATCCTGACTTCCGGACTTACATTCCTGACGGTGCTCTCGTTGTATCTATTTGGTGGAGAAGTACTTAGAGGCTTCTCCTTCGCCCTTGTAATTGGCATCATAATAGGTACGTATTCGTCGATCGCAGTGGCGGCGCCGATGTTGGTGGCTTATCAGGATTGGCGCTCCAAGCGGTCAGGGGCAGTTCCCGTTCCCGCACCAACTGGTAAAAATAATAAAGTTCGAGTCAAGGCATAAGTTTTAGCTCTTATTTGGGAGCAAAAAAGGTAGTCCCGGTGTCCAATGTTACTGAAGAGTCCCCCTAGGATTGGAGAGCAGGGATGTTTGAAGACAGCTTGATGGAATCCGGAGGAAAGATCCGGACCAACCAGAAGACCACGACCACGATTTCGTTCATTGTTGAACTGGTCATTATTGGCTTTATGATTCTGCTTCCGTTGTTAATCACGGAAGCATTGCCGCTGCACCAGCTCAATTCGTTCCTGGTTGCTCCACCACCTCCACCACCTCCACCGCCGCCACCGGCGGCAGCCGTCGTGAAGCAGGTTCCGCGCACTACGGAAGTGGTAAACAACGAACTTCGTACGCCCAGCAAGATTCCCAAGATCATCAAGATGATCAAGGAAGAAGACCAGCCAGCGCCCTCATCCGGCGTGGTGGGTGGCGTTGCCGGAGGCGTCCCCGGAGGCCAGTTGGGTGGCGTGATCGGCAGCATTGTCGGCTCCAGCGCCCCTCCGCCTAAGGTGGCTACTCCGCAGAAGTTGCGCGTCTCACAGGGCGTGGCAGAAGGAAACCTGACGCACCGGGTTGAACCCCAGTATCCCCAGATGGCCAAGGTTGCCCACATTCAAGGCGAAGTTCTTCTTGCGGCTACCATAAGTAAGAGTGGCGCCATCGAAAACCTTCACACCATCAGCGGGCATCCTATTCTCGCGCAGGCTGCAACGGAAGCCGTGAGGCAATGGAAGTACAAGCCTTACCTGCTCAACGGCGAAGCAGTGGAAGTGGAAACCACAGTTAAGGTTTCATTCCACATGTAAGTTATCGTTGGTCTGATTAAACAGGGCCGAAACGGACGCCCGTCTCGGCCCGAATTCCAGAAAGCGCAATTTCAAAATCCAGCTTGCCGTTTGCTGGGCGATTTTTTGTTCAGCTTGGTCTCCCGAGGGAATGTGCTTGCCAAATGGCCTAAGGGAAATATTTTAGAAAAGTTCTGAGGAGGAAAACTTAACTCATGCTTGTCGCAAATCTTGCAACTCTTATTCTCGCCAAAGCGCACCTGGTTGCGTTCTGGATGCTCCAGGCTTCAGACGAAGCCGGTGGAATCGCCTGGGACCCCTGGTCGATGTTGAAACAAATGGGCTGGATCGCCCGCTTCGTCGTTGCCATTCTTTTCGTCATGTCCGCATGGTCCATCGGCGTCATGATCGATCGCTTTATCGCTTTCAGCGCTGCCCGCAAACAGTCACGTCAGTTTGCACCCGCAGTTGCTGGCGCACTGCGTGAAGGCAAGCTTGATGAAGCCATTCGTGTTGCTGAGCGCAACAAGAAGAGCCATCTGGCCAAAGTTGTCACCGCTGGTCTGCAGGAATTCAAGGCCCATGGTGAATCCAATGAAATCCCCGGCGAACAGATTGAAGCCAGCAAGCGCGCTCTGGAAAGAGCGGAAGCCATTGTTCATGCTGAGTTGAAGCGTGGCCTGGGCGGCTTGGCCACCATCGGTTCCACGGCCCCGTTTGTGGGACTGTTCGGAACGGTTATCGGAATTCTTGACGCATTCCGCAAGATCTCTGAGCAGAAAGCCACCGGTCTCGGCGCTGTTGCCGGCGGTATTTCAGAAGCTCTGGTCACCACGGCTCTGGGACTGTTCGTCGCCATTCCCGCGGTTATGATGTTCAACTATTTCACCGGCAAAGTAGAAGCCTTTGACGTGGAAATGGACAACTCATCCAGCGAACTGGTGGATTACTTCCTGAAGCGGTCCACAGTGCGTCGGTAACCCAGGAGCAGACCAATGGGAATCGTAGTCAGAAATGAAGGCAAAAAAGTCAACTCCAACATCAACGTCACTCCCATGGTGGACGTGATGCTGGTGCTGCTCATCATCTTCATGGTGATCACGCCTATGCTGCAAAAAGGCGTGCCGGTTGACCTGGTCAAAACCAACAACCCGATGCAAATGCCTGATGCGGACAAGGAAGATGCACTGATTGTGGCTGTACAGCGCGACGGTAAAATCTTCTTCGATACGCAACAGGTGGGCCCGGAAGATCTGACCAACAAAGTGAAAGAACGGGTCCAGAACCGGGTTGACAAGCGCGTGTACGTGAGAGCAGATGCACGCGCACGTTACAAGTCGGTGGTGGAAGTGGTTGATAACGTCCGCTCTGCGGGCGTGGATCAGCTCGGGTTGCTGACAGAACAGAAACGCCAATAGTAGTACCGGCGCCGGAATGCCGGCGTCACTGACAAGCATGAGAGACCGGCGCTTGTGTAGTCACAAGCGCCGGCAACTCCCGGAACCCCAGCAACGAAATCAAGAGGGATACAGTTATGGCAATGTCAATGGGAAGCGGTGGAGGACAGACAGCGGATATCAACGTGACGCCGCTGATCGACGTGCTTCTGGTGCTCCTGATCATCTTCATGGTGATCACTCCGCTGACTCCAAAAGGCCTGGACGCGCTGGTACCCCAGCCGCCACCGCCGAACACGCCGCCGTCCGATAACCAACGCACCGTGGTGGTGCAGGTGATTCAGCCGCCCAATGGCGGCAAGCCCACGCTCAAGATCAATCAGGAAGACGTTAGCTGGGATAATCTCAGTACCCGTCTGACGGATATTTTTAAAACACGCGCCGAACGAGTGATGTTCGTAAAGGGCGATCCTGAAGTCGAATTTCAGAATGTTGCCCAGGTGATTGATATCGCGCGTGGTACCCAGGTCATTGATAAGGTCGGCTTAATTACGGCCAAGATTGAAGCCGGTCAGTAAAAATTCAACTGGAAGCGTCGCAGCCAGCGGCGCTTCTGGCAAGTTTCTCCTGATCAGATCCCAATTTATTACTCCGGCAAGGAGCCAAGAGAAATGAACATTTGCGCACGACTGGCGACGGTTACGGCTGTCGCGGGCGCGCTGTTGATGACAGCGGGCTGTACAAAACTAAAAGCGCGCGACCAGCTAAACAAAGGCGTGCAGTCCTACAAGGCCGCCAACTATGAAGCTGCCATTGAGCATTTCAAGAACGCTGTGAACCTTGATAATGATCTGAAGGTCGCCAAGCTGTATCTGGCCACGGCATACGCGCAGCAATATGTGCCGGGCGTTGACGCTCCAGATAACGTGCGCAACGCAAACCAGGCCATTGAGCAATACAAAGCCGTGATTGCCAACGACCCCAAGAGTATCAACAGCCTGAAGGGTATCGCCTTCCTCAACATGCAGATGAAGAATTTTGAACAGGCGCGCGAATACTACAAGAAAGCCATTGATGCCGATCCCAACGATCCCGAGGTTTATTACTCCGTGGGCGTCATCGACTGGTCGCAGTCGTACAAGGATGCTGCCGAAATCAAGGGCAAAGAAGGCCTCAAGGTGGACGATGAACTTAAGGGCAAAGGTAGCCAGAAGATCTGCGATGCCTTAAAAGCCAAGGACGGTCCGTCTGTGGAAGAAGGCATGAAGATGCTGCAAATCGCCATTGATAAACGCCAGGACTATGACGACGCCATGGCATACATGAACCTGATCTATCGTCGCAAAGCGAATGACATGAGCTGTGAAGACGCCCAGGCACGCGCAGACTTCAAGAAGACCGCCGATGACTGGAGTGATAAGGCCATGGCCGCCCGCAAGAAGAAAGCGGAAGAAGCTGCCAAGAAGACTGCTGGCGGAATCGTTCTGGAGCAGCCAACTCAACAGTCAGGGCCCAAGAAATAGCTGGATCTTAAGCTTGACAAAGCCCCTCATGATGGCGAGGGGCTTTTTCTTTTGCCTGGTCTTGCATCATAGCCCAAACAAAAATCCCTTCGCGTTGCAGTGACTCGGCTCACGACCTGCGGTTAACTATTCAAGTACAATCAGGCGTTTCAAGTTTCTTATGCTCAAGAAGGTCCTGGTCGCAAATAGAGGTGAGATCGCGGTTCGCGTGATGCGCGCGTGCCGTGAGATGGGTATCGCCTCAGTTGCCGTCTATTCCGATGTTGACCGGGCCGCTCTTCACGTTACTCACGCAGATGAAGCCTACGCAATTGGTCCGGCACCTGCGCGTGAATCGTACCTGAGCATTGAGAAAATACTGGATGTTGCGCGCCGCAGCCACGCTGATGCTATCCATCCGGGCTATGGATTTCTATCAGAGAACCCGAAGTTTGCCCGTGCCTGCGCTGATGCCGGCATCAAGTTTATTGGCCCTCCCGCGTCTGCGATGGAATTGATGGGATCAAAAACACGCGCCCGGCAGGCCATGCAGGTAGCCGGCGTGCCTTGTGTTCCCGGATCCTCCAAAGGTCTTACACTCAAGGAAGCGGAGGAACTGGCTGCCAGGATCGGGTTTCCGGTCATGGTAAAGGCGGCTGCTGGCGGTGGTGGCAAAGGCATGCGGCTAGTCCACACAGCGCCAGAGCTCAAGTCAGGATTTGAGACTGCGCGGAGCGAAGCGCAACGCTCATTCAATGACTCAGAAGTTTATCTGGAAAAGTACATCGAAAATCCGAGACACATTGAGATACAGGTTCTAGCCGACGAGCACGGCAACGTGATATTTCTGGGAGAGCGTGAGTGCTCGGTGCAGCGTCGCCATCAGAAGGTTATCGAGGAAGCTCCCTCTGCGGTTGTAGATGAAGATTTGCGCCAGCGCATGGGCGCCGTTGCGGTGCAAGCTGCGAAATCGGCTGGATACACGAACGCAGGCACAGTTGAGTTTCTGGTTGACGCGCAACGCAATTTTTATTTTCTTGAGATGAACACGCGCCTCCAGGTGGAGCACCCAGTCACGGAATTGGTGACTGGTCTCGATTTGGTCCATCTGCAACTGCGTATTGCGTCGGGAGAAAAGCTGCCGATTCGTCAACAGGACGTCACTCTGCGTGGGCACGCCATTGAATGCCGTATTTATGCTGAAGATCCTGACAATAACTTCTTTCCTTCGCCAGGAAAAATCCAGCAACTGGTCCGGCCGTCGGGGCCGGGCGTGCGTGAAGATATAGGCGTTTACGAAGGCTGGAACGTACCTCTTGATTACGATCCTATGTTGTCCAAGCTGATCGCCTTCGCGCCTGATCGAAGAATGGCCATTGCCTGCATGGAACGTGCGCTGGACGAATACTTTGTCGGCGGAATCAAGACGAATCTTGGCTTATTCCGTCGCATTCTTCAGCATCCGGATTTCATTGATGCAAAAATCGACACAGGCTTTCTTGATCGGCTTCTCTCGCAGCCTGCGAAGTCTCAAGACGCTTCAGAAGACAGGCAGCGCGTAGCTGCAATTGCAGCAGCCTTGTTTACGGCCATACAAGGTACCAGCGTAAGGTCCGCGGCTCCCGCCGGACCCTCCGCAGTTTCCAGCTGGATGCAGGCAGCCCGCAAAGAAAGCGTGGGCGGCAAATGATCTACGAGGTTGGCATCGCCGGCAAAACGTTTCGTGTGGATCTCGTCCGAAATGGCGATAGCTGGATTTGCAAACTCGATGGGCAGGAAGTCCCTCTCAATGTAGCCGCCACGCAGGCCGGTACGTTATCCCTCCTCATCGAGGGGAAGTCGTACGAAGCCAAACAGGAAGTCACGTCGGCTGAAAGCAACGTGGTGATCGACAACCAGAGATTTGCCGCCGTTGTGAAAGATCCAAGGTCTCTGCAGTCTCGCAAGGCCACAGACAGTGGCAGTCACGGGCCCCAAAAACTAAAAGCGCCCATGCCGGGTAAGGTGGTACGCATCATGGTGGCAGTCGGCGATGAGGTCGAGGCGGGGCAGGCGGTGATCGTGATTGAAGCCATGAAGATGCAGAACGAAATGAAGTCACCTAAGAAGGGCCTACTCAAGAAATTGAGCGTAGCGGAAGGCGCTGCGGTGGAAGCTGGCCAGGTCCTGGCTGAAGTGGAATAGCGCGCTTCCTCGAACACGCAATCAAACCTAAGCACATAAAAAACCGGGGAATTTTCTCCCCGGTAAATCTTTTTCAAATCGATCTTCTTCTACTTTTGCGCTGTTGTTGTTTTCATGACCTGTTCAGCGAAGTAGTTGTGAATTTCCGCCTTGTCACGCAGAACTTCGTCGTACGCCGCTCGCAAAAGGTTCGTGCGCTGTTGCAGAAGTTGGTTTCGGATCCATTGCTGGACCGCCGGATCATTCAGGTCACGTTGACCCGCCGCTTCTTTACCGACCAGCTTCACAATCCGGAAGCCCATCATCTGACGGTCGTTTGGATTTGTGACAGAAATAATAGTGCTATATTGTCCGGGTTTCAGCTTGAGAATCGCATCACGCGTAAGTGGGTCAGTTGCCTTCAAGGTTGATTCCGGCAATGTTCCCAGATCGCCGCCATTGTGAGAGGAGTTCGGGTCTTCAGACCATTGGCTGGCCACGGCGCCAAATTCCTCACCGCTCTCCAGCCGGTTGTAAATGGATTGAATCTTCTGCCGCGCCTGGGCTTCCGTTTGCGCCTTGCCTCCGGTCTCAGCCGCCTGGCCAATTTGAACCTGTATATGGGCAATATGATAGCGGGGTTCAATCAGGTTGAACTCAGGCTTGTGCTCGTTGTAGTAAGTGGAGATGTCCTTGTCGGAAATGGTCACTTTTGAGCCAATTTCCTTGTTAAGAAGCTTTTCAATCGTCATGTTGCGACGAATGTCCTGCTTCAGGTCAGCTTCGGTGATGTTCTGACTTTTAAGCCGATTGGCAAATTCTTCCTGGGTATCACCGGCCTTCAACTGGCTAAGCTTGCCATCCACTTCGTCATCGGTGGCCACTACGCCCAGCTTCTCAGCCTGCTGGAGGTGCAGCTGAACGTCCACCAGGTGCAGGAGTATTTGCAGCCGCAAGGCTTCTTCTTCCGCTGCTGTGGGCTTCTGCGGGGAGCCGGCAATCTGGCTGCTATAGCTCTTATCCACTTCGCTGCGCAGGATTTTGCTGCCGTTGACCTTGGCCATTACATCCTGGCTGGTCGCGCCCTGATTACAGCCGCCAAATCCTACAATGGCTACGAAGGCGCACGCCAAGCCGGCAAATAAGAGGCTCTGACGCAGATCGTGAGACCCGCTCTGATCGTCGCTATGTGTGCTACGCAAACCTTTGCGCGATTGAATCAACAAGACCCTCCTGAGCTGATTGGCTAGGGTACGATACCCGACTTTTGTGAACTTAGCTACTTCTTTGCGTCTGACTGGGGGGCCTTATCCCCCGCAGCCACCAGTGCGCGGTCAAGAACCTGGCGCATTTCGGCCTCTGGAATCGCACCGCTCATTCTTTCGCCATTCACGAACATCGTGGGTGTTGAATCAACGGCCATTTTGTCGCCTTCTGCCATGGAAGCACGTACCGCGGATTCATCCTGCTTTTTTACGCACGCGTCCAGCTTGGCCTGGTCCAGCTTGAACTTGGTTCCCCGCTCGAGGGTTGTTGCATCGAGCTTGGCTTTCGCTTCATCCGGACTGCGGCCCGGGAACGTCTGCTGGTTGGAGTGGACATAGTCAGCAAATTCCCAATAGGCGTCATTGTTTTGTGCTGCCAGGCAATTTCCGTCAATCGCTGCATGCATTGCCCATGGGTGAATCTCAACCAGAGGAAAGTCTTTGTAGATGATGCGCACTTTATCGCCGTAAGCCTTTAGCAGGCCGGGGAAGAGCGTGGCATGCATTCGCGAACAGAACGGACATTCAAAATCATCAAAGTTAACGATAGTTACTTTCGCGTTCGGGCTGCCGCGCCATGGGCGGCCCTTGGTGTCAATCTTTGACATCAGGTCCTGCGTAAGATCCATCTTCTCCATGTGAGCCAGCGTTTTATGGTCCTTCGAGATCAGGAACTCATGCGTGCTGGAATGGGTGCCGCCGCTCAACGTTACCGTCACATTGTCATAGCCGGTTATTTCGGAAGCGGATGGCGTGCCGATGGCCACATTGACACCTGGGGGAACCTGATAGCGCGACCGGACTTCCAGCTCGATGCGATGGGCCAGCTCAGACGCCAGCGGCGCAGGCGCCGATGAATTTTGTGCACTGCATGCGACAACCAAGCAAAAAGCGAAAACGAATAAGACGTTATAAATAAGGCTAAACCGACGCAAAGAGGGACCGCCTTCCGAGTGTAAAAGCACTGTGGAAATTATCTCATGACCGCCTTGCGGGATGGCTAAGAGACCAGTTGGACCAGGGACTGAACGGCAAGGGAGGAATTCATGGAGCCGGAGCGGAACCCTTCAGTGTCTACGGTGACAAAGGTGAACCCTAAACCCTTGAAAATACGGGTAAATTCGGCAAACATCTCCCTGGTGAGCGCACGTAACAGCTCGTCACGCGAGATTTCCAGGCGGGCGATCTCACCGTGGTGGCGTACACGGAATTGCCGGAAGCCGAGGGTACGCAATGCGTCCTCACCCTGCTCAACGGCTGATAAGGCTTCTGGAGTCACCGCGCGGCCATACTCAATTCGCGATGAGAGGCACGCGGAAGCAGGCTTATCCCACACGCGGAGACCAGCAACGGCAGAAAGCTCACGAATCTCAGCCTTTGTAAGTCCCGCTTCCAGAAGAGGCGCCGCCACATGATGCTGCCTGGCCGCTCTTTGTCCGGGACGGAAGTCTCCCTGGTCATCAACGTTCACACCGTAGGCGATGGAGGTGAAGCCATTTTGCGCGGCGAATTGCTCCATGACAGTGAATAGTTCGTCTTTGCAATGAAAACACCGCTGCGAATCGTTGCGGACGTATTCAGGCCGTTCCATCTCAGAGGTCTTTACAATTTTTAGTGGGATATGCTGCTCTTCAGCAAAAGCGACCGCCTCCCGCAGATGCGTGCGAGCAAGACTGGGTGAATCGGCAATCACGGCAAGCATCTGGTCGCCCAAAACTCGAAACGCCTGGCAGGCGAGATAGGCCGAATCCACCCCGCCCGAGTACGCCACCAGCGTACGTCCCATTTGGTTGAGAATGTGTTCGAGTTTTTGCTGCTTTTCCGTGATGGTCATTTTCGGACGCGACAGCGAATTCGAGCGTCGCCACACTACTATTTTAGATGCGATTCCTGTTCCAGGGCCATTCGATGGGCGCCGAACAGAGGTTTTTTGGAAATCCAGCAGCTTAGAACAATCTGGTTTGGCGTTTGATGTCGCCAAATGAGCCGATATTGGCCAGGGTAAAGGAGAAACGGTACTGGTTCTCATCGTTCAGCCGGGCGATGGAGAACCGCCGTTGATATTCAAAGCTGATGCCGCAGCAATCCCAGTTATAAGAAGTCTGGGCGCCAGAATACTGGAGCAGGCTGAACTCAGCATCTATGCCGGTATTCGCCGCCGCGCTCCAGCCCCGCTTGGTCAGGTTGCCGTATCCCACCACGGCGCGCAATTGGTTAAACACCGTGAGCACGCAGGTTGGCCCTGTAACCTTCAATGGAGAAGAGCAGGCAGGCAGCGGAAATCCGGAAGGATCTGTTACAACTTCTCCCGGGGTCTGAAGATAGGCGTGGCTTCCCTCGACAAAGAAGTTGCCCAAATGCAGCGTGCTGTAAAAGGTGCTGGCATTGATGCGGCCTTTCTTGGTGTCGTAGTCAAGCTGCCACTGCACGTCACTGTTTTTTGACGTTCTTAAACGGAGTCGTGAAACGATGGGAGTGAATCGCCGTGGATCGGTAAGAAAAGCAACCGCGCTGAAATCTCCCGTTGTGGCCAGCACGTTGCGCGTTCCGGTTACCAGTGCTCCGCCAAACTTAGTATCAATGAAGTACTTGGCTTTCACTTCCCAGGTTAGAAACTCATCGGCGCCGGCGGGAGCGCAATCCACTTTTTTAGCGAGTGCGTGGGCGGCATCTGAATCCGGCTGCGTTCCCGCCGCGGACTGTTTGTCCGCACATGCACTATGAGCCCGCTTGGAATAAAGGCGCTGCACCAGGCCGAATTCAACTTCATTCGTATTGCTCAGGATGTCTCGAAAATCAAAACGGATAATGTTGCTGAACTTCTCAACGCCGTTGGTGTAGCGATAGATGATTCTTGGCTCAATGGTGTGCTTCCAGTTCCTGCCCAGGAACTCGTCGTCGAACACCTTGGCCAGTGCCGGAGGCCGCAATTCCAGGCTTCCGCCAATCGCCCTTCTGTTTAACACATTGTGTACCGGCGATTCCTGCGGCGTCGCCTGCCCCGGCTGAGCCTGCAAGACCTGTTGCTGCGTGTAGAAAGTATCGTTGAGAAGCGCTGATGGACGGAACAGCCAGCCGCCGAGGTGAAGCGGCAAGCTTAGTTCCGGAGACGCTCCCAGCCTGCCCACTACGCCCTGGGTATTGAAGTTTAGTTCCGTTCGCCGAAGGCCTTCGACCGCCATGTCATACGAGCCATACAGCGGAGTGCCCGGAATGCGTTGATCCACGCTGTCAAATTCCACGGCCGGAATATGGGCAATGGAAATGGCGTCATCATTGTTCGTACTGCTCTGAAAGTTCTGGTAGCGCGAACCAAAGGCATTCAGAGAAAAACCTTGAAAGCTCTTGGTGACAAAGGCAGTGGATTTCACTTCGGAGTTCACCGCCTGGGAGAAATTGTCAGTAAAGGCGAGCCGGAAGGCGAAGGAGCTTAGATAGTCGAGTGAAGCCACGCCGCGTACATCGTGGGCAAAGGTGGTCTCGCCGTTGAGTTTGATGTCTTCGCCGCCCTGGTTGATTTTCGTGGGGACAGTGACTCCGGAAGGTGCGCCGGTCTGCTGCACGTTCTGCACTATCCCGCGATCCAGTACCTGAAAATAATTGAAGTTGATGAATGACTTTTGACTGGGCTTGGCACGAAAGACTTCATTCAGGGCCCATCCGCGTTTGGAAAGGAACTCAGCTCCCAGAGTTGCGTCAGCACTGCGGTTGATGGCCCAGTAAAAGGAATCGCCAATAAATTCGCCCTTCGCCGTTGAGGTACCGGGATTGGGGATCAGAAAGCCGCTCTGGCGGCCCAAACGTTCCACCGGGGTAGAGGCAAACGGCAAATAGATGATCGGGATTCCCTTCAGGCGAAATGTGGTGTTGTAAATCTTTGCGGAGTCGCCGACGCGGAGAATAATCATGCCCGCGTTGAACGTCCACTTGGGATGGGGAAGCTCACAGGAGGTCACCGAACCTTCATGCAGAACGTATTCATCCGGGCCGGTTTGCTCCACCATTTTGCCGGTGAAGAGAATCGGGCTGGAAGATGTAAGCGCAACGTTCTTCCCCTGATATCGTGCGCCGGTGCTCCCGGTTACATCGTAGAATTTTCCCGTGTGAGTGCGGACATTGTAGGAGGCATGCGAGGCCTTGATATGAATGTCGCGCGAACCGCCGTCCAAAGCGGCATTTCCGGTCGTGGTGACCTCGCCGGACACGGCGTCATAGCTGACCATGTCACCCTGAAAGTCATAGCCTTCAAACTTAATTTCAGCGTTATCGGTGAGGATGTAGACGTCATTGTTCTTTTCACACTGGCGGGCGGTAATTTCCACCGGCTGGCTCTCTGAAATTGCGATCTTTGGCTGCGCCTTGGATTGGTCGGGCGTTGCATCCGGCGACGCAGGTTTCTGAAAGACCGGCGGTGCGGTAAGAACCAGATGGCAGTTTCCGTTTTGAACCGCCGGAGCCGGCGAATTTACCGCAGCAGGCGATGCCAGCGCCTGGCTGGTCACTACAGGGGCCAACAGAAACAGGTGACAAAGCCCTAACGCTGTGATAACTAAATTAAGTTGGGTTCGCATGCCCGTGAGCTAAACACCAGAAGGGGCAAGGTTACACGCCCTGATTTGGAAATGCAAAACGGCATATATTCCCGGCGCTCTCTGGCATCTCTAAAACGGCCCCATGAATTGCCCTCTCTGCGGTAACGCTTATCCGTGCGCACATAGCCGGAAGAGCCCGGGGACACTGGTCGACTCCGGTAGAGTCAATCCCGATTACACTTTTTCTGAAGACCTTGCGGCCCCAGCGAATTCTCCTTACGGTTCTATTGCTGTTGAGGTGAGTACCTCCCGCGCGGAAGATGCTGCCGGCAATGAAGAACTGTGGCGCGAGCAGGTTGCGTCACGCGTACAGCAGCATCGCGCGAAGAGAAAAGGCTCAGACCCGGAGCCGAACCTGGAGCTGCGCTTCCCTGTGCAGGAAGTGCCGGTCGACCCCAGAATCATCCGTGCACGCCGGTTTGTTACGCAGGCTGCCACACGGTCACCGTTTGCGGAAGTTTCTGAGATGAGTTCCACCTCAGGAGTTGGTGCGGCATCAGCAGAAGCAACGGAACCCTTCGTTTCGGGGGAAACACCCAAACTTATTCATTTTCCGCGATCCGGCCGCAGCAGCAGTGCCTCAAGAAGCGCTATGGCCAACGTGCACGAATACTACGCGGCCATGGCGGAACTTGAGGCGGAAACAGCCCAATTTGCGTCGCTGAGGATCACTGACGTTGCAGAAGAGTCGGCGGATCGGTCCAGCCCGGTTGAAACAGCAGCAGGCGAGTTGCACGAAGCGGCCTCTGCCGATCATCCGATTGCCGCCTACGTACCGGACGATCCTCCGCCAATTGTGGTTCGCAAAACCAAGGCGCCTCCGGCGGAGCAGCTTGAACTACCGAACTTTGATGACATCCAGCTTGAGGCCACACACCAGCCGGTGTTGCCGGACCTGGAACTCGGTCCGCAGCCCGCTCCGTTAGGTCAGCGGATGATGGCCGGCGGTGTTGATGCAGCCATCGTGCTGACGGCAGCCGCTGTTTTCAATGTCACGTTTTCCCAGCTCGCGGAAGAAAATCTCCATTCGCGCATGGCTTTGCTCTGCGCGGTAGCAGTTGGTGGGGTGCTGTGGACGCTTTATCAATACACCTTTCTGGTCCACGGCAACGGAACGCCGGGCATGTACCTGGCGAACCTGGAACTCGCGAAATTTAATGGCAAACCGGCGTCGGCTTTTGAGCGTCGCTGCCGCGCCGTGGCCAGCGCCCTGTCAGGATTTTCATTGGGATTAGGTTTTCTGTGGGCCCTGGTCGATGAAGATCAGCTTGGCTGGCATGACCGCATGACAAAGACCCTGATCAGAAGCGGCGCGTCGCAGAGCGCGGTGGTGAGAGAGACGTTGTGGTAGCAGCGGGGGCTTTCGCCGCGCCACGCTTTTTCAGGCTGCCAGTTCGTCAATGTGTTTCCCGTCGAGAGCATAGTCTGCTGCGGGTTTGGGATAATCATCGCATCCAGAGAGCAACGGCCATCCACGCCGGATAACAAACTCCAACCACGCTCCGGCCGCCTGTGAAGTGAGCACCGCCACAAGGACCAGAGTGGTATAGAACGCGGCGCTGATGATCCCGGCTTCAAAGGCCACGCTCGCCAGAACGATTCCGGGTCCACCCCTGGCGTTGGTGGCCACCGCCAGATTGACAACATCAAGGCCTCGGAAACCAGCCAGTCGCGCGCCCAGTGAAACGGCAGCAACTTTGAGAATGCAGGCTCCTGCCAGAAACCCGAGGAGCATCAGCAGTGAGAAAGCTTTGTCAAAGATCAAGCTGTATCCCACTAAGGCGAAGTACACAGGAATGAAGAGAGCAAACGAAAAGCGGGAGATGGTCTCCATGGCCTCGCCCAGGCGTTTGCGCGAAACCGCAAAGCCGGCCAGAAATGCCGCGAAGACGAGGTTCACGTCCATTAATCCGGCAACGGCAACATACGAGAAAACAATCAGCAAGGTGTAAGACACCGGCGAATTTTTTGCCAGCAGATTGAACCGCGATGCGGAGACGAACTTCATTGCACGCGGAACCAGCGTGAGACCGAAAGCGAAATAGAGCAACGTAAGCCCGATATGTAAGGCGATTTTTCCTTCCGGCAAGTCCGCCGCATCAGCCCAAGAGGTGGCTACGGCCAAAACCGCCCATAATCCAATGTCTTCCAGCACGGCAACGCCCAGCACCAGCCGGGCAAAACGCGTGTGCAGGATCTTGAGATCAAGGAAAATGCGCGAGATCACCGGGATGGACGTGACCGCGACGGCAATGCTCATTACCAGGATTAAAGAGGTGCGGTTGCTCTTAAGTCCCATAAACCAGCCAAGCGGCAGCAAACCAGCCAGCGTTACCATGGCGAAGAACGGCAGCATGGTGCCGACCGCGGCCAACCAGGCAATCTGTTTGCGTTCATGCCGTTGGAAAAGGGCTTTGGTTTCTGCTCCTGAAATGAACATCAGCATCAGCAGGCCGAGTTGATAAAGCAGATCGAGAGCTGCTTTCTTGGGAGCCACAGCGACGTCGAGTTGAAGGAGATGCACGAATGCCGGAATCCGGCCGAGCACAAAAGGCCCCAATAAAACTCCAGCCATGATTTCACCAATCACACGTGGCTGGCGCATGCGAGCAAAGAGCGCACCCAGTGAATGAGCGGCGACCAGCAGTACGGCCAGAAAAAATATAAGTGGTCCAACAGCAGAAGATGGCATGGGTCCCTGGGCAGCGGCCGTGCACGCCTGACCGGGGATTGCCGAGGCAATGGGGCTGAGCTGCTGCCTTCTTTCAGATGTGAGCAGCACTGAAGGCGTTGCTAAGCCGGGAAGGCCTAAGGCAATTGTTATCTGCGCTTTTGCTAACATGAATCTGATGACTACAGATAAAGTTCGGGTGCGTTTTGCCCCGTCGCCCACCGGACAACTGCATATAGGCAACGTGCGCACAGCGCTGTTTAACTGGCTGTTTGCCCGGCAGAAGGGCGGCACGTTCATTCTGCGCATTGAAGACACTGACGTGGAGCGCAGTGAGGCTCGCTATGAGACCCAGCTTCTGGAAGATCTTAAGTGGCTCGGCATTGACTGGGACGAGGGTCCGGATGTGGGGGGACCTTACCCGCCGTATCGCCAGTCAGACAAGATGGCGGTCTACCAGAGTTATGCAGATCGACTGATCAAAGAGCAAAAAGCGTATTACTGTTTCTGCACTGCGGAAGAGCTGGAGCGTGAGCGGCAGGAGGCGCTGGCGGAACAGAAACAGCCGAACTATTCCGGCAAGTGCAAGAGGCTTGATGCGGCGGAGGTGCAGCGCAAGCTGGCGTCGGGTGAGAAGGGCGCCATCCGGTTGAGCATTCCAGAAAGGCCAATTCGTTTCCATGACATTGTGCGCGGCCACGTGGAGTTTTCCAATGAAGTGGTGAGCGACCCCATCATCGTCCGTTCGTCAGGAATGCCGGTCTACAACTATGTGGTGGTGATTGATGATGCGGACATGAAGATCACCCACGTGATCCGTGGCGACGATCACATTTCCAACACTCCAAAGCAGGTGGCGGTTTATGAGGCGTTGGGAATTCCCGTGCCGGAATTCGCCCATCTTTCCACGATTCTTGGACCGGATAGAGAGAGATTGTCAAAACGACATGGAGCCACGTCAGTCTCAAGTTTCCGCGAGATGGGATACCTGCCGGAAGCCTTGATGAATTACCTGGCGCTGCTGGGCTGGGCGCCCACCGGCGGCGACCGTGAGATTTTTCCGAAAGACGAGCTGATCAGGGAATTTTCGCTGGAGCGGGTAACGCCTTCCCCTGCGGTGTTTGATTTTGAGAAGTTGAACTGGGTGAACCGGCATTACATCAAGCAGGCAGCACCGGAGCGGCTACATGCGATGGGCCGCGGATTCCTGCAACGGGCTGGTTTCCTTCTCGAAAGCAGTGACGCAAGTGCGAATGCCTGGGCGGATAAGCTGGTGGACCTGCTGGCTCCGTATGTCGACAAGCTGGAGCAGCTTCCGGAAAAGGCGAGAATTATCTTTAAGACAGATCCGGCGGCGGCGCTGGCTGTCGCTGAGAATTCTGAGACATTCGCCAATGAGAAAGCTGTGGCCGTGGTGAAGGATTTTGCGACGCGAATTGCCGCCGACTCTCCACTCACGCCGGAAAGATTCAAGGCGGTGATGAATGAGATCAAGACGGCCGTTGGGGTGAAAGGGAAAGATCTTTTCCATCCCGTGAGAATTGCCTTGATCGGATCGCATTCAGGGCCGGACTTTGACAAGCTGGTCCCGTTGATCGAAGAAGGCAGCCGGCTGAACCTGCCGGTTCATGTGAAGAGCGTGCAAGAGCGGGCGAAAGAGTTTGTTGCGGCGTTGGACGCCCGTTCAGCATAAAAAACTAAAGTTTAGTTGATTTATGACCAGATCTGAGGCATAGTGAAACCAGCCTCCAGAGGTTGATGTACGCGGTCTTTGATAATTTAACTGACTAGTAAAAATTTGGTTGATAGCGACGGTGGGTGTAAGAGGTCGCACCCATCAGGCAGCTTTGATCGTAAAAAACCTCTTGTTACCGGATACGTGCGGCGGGCACCAGATCGGCGCGAACGTACGACATCGCCGGGATCGGAAAGGCAAAACCATACCGCTGATCACACTGATCAAACTGATTTGGCACTGATCTGGAAAAAGTTTTCACGTTGGGATGAAAATCGCCTGAAGTCTACGCCAAATTGGGATGACTGGGATCAACCGGGGGGACCCCCTCCCGAGATTGGGTAATTGAGTAATTTGGTAATCGCGTAATTGAAACCCAGCAAATGTTTCACCGCAGACGCGTATGGTCGCGGATCAAAAAGGGCTGAAGTGTCACAATGTGTGGGATAAACTTTCTGTCTCACCTGAGGGGTGCACACCTCAAAGTCTACGCCAAATTGGGATGATTGGGATGGCATGGGATGAGTGACGGGGGGAGAGGGCCATTGGGCTGTAAGCTGGCACCCAACATGAAACACGTCCGCTTTGACTTCACCTTCGCACACAACTACGAAGCCAGAATCCTGGACGGCCCGCCGCCGGTCCACCCGCTGGAAAAGCTCTATCACTTTCCCATTCAACTGGAGGAGGGCGACCGGACAGGAACTTACGTTCGTGTGGCGCCGCAAAATGGTCCAGCATGGACCGGGTTCTTTGCGCTTGGATTCAACTCTGATCAGGTTGTGAGCGCAATCTGCTCGTGTCCGGATCCCGATTCCGTTTGTGTGGCAGTTGGCGGATATGCGTATGTGGTGAAAGTAACCGATCCCACCCGGTGTTTCCAGATCGAGCAGCGACCGGTGGTGGATTTGCGAGTTGTTCCTACCGCCGGATTGATACTTTTCACCGGATTTACTTCGATAACGGCCGTGGGCAACGCGGGAATCGCCTGGCAGACAGAAAGGCTCTCCTGGGAAGGTCTGCGGATCGGCTCAGTGGATGCAAATAAGCTGCAAGGTTTTGGCTGGGATGCGATCAGTGACAAGGAAGTAGCGTTCGAAGTGGAGCTACAGACTGGCAAGCACACAGGCGGAGCGCGGCCCGGCCATCCCAGCTCAACTTCTCCATGAACGGACTCTTAGGAAGGCTTTTGAGAACGACGAATGATGAAATCAGGCCCTATAATTCTCCAAAGTTCCGTGTATTTAATTGCATTGGCTGCACTTGCATTGCATGGCCTGGGAATTCAGTCGGCAGCCAAGGATCGGCAATTCTCGATCACCATAGAAGCACCACAGAAAGCGAAAGCAGGATCTGAGATCCTGGTGACGGTTACTCTCACGAACACCAGCGACCAGACATTGGGTTTTATAGCAACGCCGTCGGCGCCGGTTGATGGTTACATGATTGATGTCCGCGATGGAAACGGAAAGGAGGTTCAAGAAACCTGGAAGGGCAAGGAGCGGAAAGTCTGGCATGCCTCATTTTCCAGAATCAAGAAACTCCGCCCTGGCGAGAATTGGGGGACGGTATTTACTGTCAACGAGTTCCTTGATTTATCCCGTCCAGGCGAATATTCGATCCAGCTTACGAGGGAAAAGGTGGTTTCAAACCAAATAATGGTCAGAGTAGTCGAGTAGCATAGCAGGGATAGCGATGCGTCGAGGCTCTGACTCATCAAGGTGCCATTTTCCCGCGGTCCGGGATTTCCGATCATTCCCCGGAAGCTGCGAACCCAATCCCAAGAGAAGCAGATCCTCCGCTCAGGATTTCGCCTCGCGGCTCAGACGCAGTGAACCCGTCTCAAGACGCAGATCCTTCGCTGCGCTCAGGATTTCGTTAGCGGACTCCCGTTCGGCTTACACCTCATTCACGCCCGCTGGGCAACTCAAGCTATAATCTTATATGGCGACAAACTCGCAGCCCTCCTCGCAAAAGGAACAAAAGCTGCTAACTGCCAAGTTTCAGCAACTGCTGGCCAAGGTCGCCGAAAACCGTCCCAAAGACGATCCCGAAATAATCCGAAAAGCTTACGAGTTCTCCCTGAAGCATCATCAAGGGCAGACCCGCGCCTCCGGCGAAGCCTATCTCATCCATCCTCTGGAAGTTGCCGTGGTGCTGGCCGACATGAAGCTGGATTCCACGGCCATTGCTGCCGGTCTTTTGCATGATGCCATCGAAGACACTGACGTGACGCATGAAGATGTGCGTCGTGAGTTTGGTGATCAGGTTGTTCACATTGTGGAAGGCGTCACCAAGATCGACAAAATTGATTTTGCCAGCCGTGAAGAACGCCAGGCGGAGAACGTCCGCAAAATGGTGCTGGCGATGGTGGATGATATTCGCGTGGTGTTGATCAAACTGGCGGACCGTCTGCACAACATGCGCACCTTGCAGCATCTGCCGGAAGAGCGTCGCCAGAACGTGGCTAAGGAGACGCTGGAGATCTACGCGCCTCTGGCTCATCGTCTTGGTATGGGCAAAGTGCGTGGCGAACTGGAAGACTTGTCATTCCGTTATGTGGATCCCATCGGCTATCAGCAGGTGCATGAAGCAGTGGAGTCGCGACGCAAGACGGGCGAAGCATTTTTAGGCAAGGTCATTAAAGTCCTGCAACAGAAGCTGCGTGAGAATGGCGTGGAAGCTCGCGTGGATAGCCGGATTAAGCGTCTGTACAGCATTCAACAGAAGCTGCTGAAGCAACGTATTACGGTGGACCAGGTGTATGACCTGCTTGCGGTGCGCATCATCACCAAGTCAATCAAAGACTGTTACACCGTGCTGGGGGCGATTCACCAGATGTGGCGTCCGGTGCCGGGACGAATCAAGGATTTCATCGCCATGCCGCGGCCGAATCTTTACCAGTCACTGCATACCACGGTGATTACAGAAGATGGCCACCAGTTTGAAGTGCAGATCCGCACCGAAGAAATGCACAAGATGGCGGAAGAAGGCATTGCGGCGCACTGGAAATATAAAGATGGCAGTCCGGTGAGTGCCAAGGACGAGCAGCGTCTGTCATGGCTAAGACAGGTGGTTGAATGGCAGCAGGACGTGAAAGATCCCAGCGAATTTCTATCGTCTCTGAAAGTGGATCTTTATCCTGAAGAGGTTTATTGCTTTACGCCGATGGGTAAGGTAGTGATTCTGCCGCGTGATGCCAGCGCCATTGACTTTGCTTACTCCGTCCACACGGAAGTCGGACACACATGCGTGGGCGCCAAGGTGAATAGCCGCATTGTTCCCCTACGCAACAAACTGCGCAACGGTGACGTGGTGGAGATCATGACGCAGCCGGGACACAATCCAAGTCGTGACTGGCTGGGTTTTGCCAAGTCGACGCGTGCGCGCAATAAGATCCGTCACTGGTTGAACATTCACCAGCGAGAAAGGGCGATTGAGATTGGCAAAAAGCTGATCGACAAACAGGCGCGCAAATATCGCCTGGCGATGAAGGACTTTCAAGACAAGGACCTGGAAAAGATCGCCAAAGAGTACGGACTGGGCAATCCTCAGGATTTGATGGCCGGCATCGGATACGGCAAGTTTTCCGCGCGCCAGGTGCTGGCAAAACTGAGTCCTGGCTTATCCGAGGAGACCGTGGCACAGGCGGATGATGTGCCGAAGCCGTCCAGCACGATCGGCAGCGTGATTCGTCGCGTCTTTGGGCAGAGCGCTGACAACGGCGCTATCGTGGTGCGCGGCTACAACGACCTCATGGTGTATCGCGCTCGCTGTTGTAATCCCATTCGCGGAGAGGCGATTGTTGGCTATGTCACTCGGGGTAAAGGCGTGGCCGTGCACGCTGCGGGCTGCCCGAACGTGACTAATCTGATGTACGAAGCTGACCGTCGTATTGCGGTGGAATGGTCCAAGCCGGCGATGATGAGCCGCAGCAACGGCAAGAACACTTATCCGGTAAAGCTGACGGTTTTCTGTGACGATCGCTCCGGCATGCTGAAGCAGCTGACCGCGGTGATCAGCGATGATGACGCAAACATCCGCAACATTGAAGCCCGCACCGCAGACAGCCAGGCGACGATCGATATTGTGATCGACATTGAAGATGTGAAGCACCTGGAGCGGGTGATCAGCGGCATGCGTAAGATTCCCGGAATCCATGACGTGCAGAGATTGAATAAAGTTTAGGTGCAGCCATTAGCCGTTGGCACTTAGCCCTTAGTGCTCGCTCCCGGAGCATTTACTCCAAAACAATGATTTTTTTGCGGATTCCTAATGGCGTTCGTTTTCGCTGCAAACTCCATTCTCGCTAAGGGCTAACGGCTAAGTGCTAACAGCTACGAAGCCATTTGATATCCTGCAACGTCCTGCATTTCGTTTCCTCATTACATGGAGGCACCAATGAGTTTTACCCGTGAGGCAGTTTCCACCAATACCGCACCTCAGGCGATTGGTCCTTATTCTCAGGCCATCAAGGCCAACGGATTTCTATTTACGTCCGGACAGATTGCGCTGGATCCCGCCACGAACGCGCTCATAACAGGCGGCATTGTGGAACAAACTGAGCAAGTCCTTAAGAACTTGACAGCCATCCTTCAAGTGGCAGGAAGTAGCTGGGAGAAAGTTGTTAAAACCACGGTTTTTCTTAAAGACATGGGCCAGTTCGGACAGATGAATGAGGTGTACGGAAAAGTGTGCAAGGGAGCGCCACCTGCGCGTTCCACAGTGGAAGTAGCTCGTCTGCCTAAGGATGTGGCTGTTGAGATTGATCTGATTGCATTGCTGTAGTTCAACATCTGCGGTTGGCTTTCTAAACTTTGACTAAGAAAGGTGAATAGCCAGTGCTGAAGAAGCTATGTATTTTTGTCGCAGGAAGTCTGCTGTTTGCCGGCCCTGCTGTTGCCCAAAGTAATGATGTTGCAGCCACGTTTGGCATGACGTTTTCGCCCTCTGTCACTGGGCCGGCGGCTTGTGAAGCTCTTCCTGTCTGCCCGGTTGGGCCAGTGTCGGATTCAGTTGAGCCGGGATTTGCCTTCATGGGTGCCTATTCGCATCGGCTGATCAACCTGAAGGCGGCTTCCTTACATCTGGAACTGCCTGTTATGTTTACTCAATCGCGAAAAGTTGATACGTCTATTTTCAGTCCGGAATTTTCGTCGGTTTATGTCACGCCGTCGGTCAAACTTAAGCTTCTTCCCGATTCCGGAATCTCGCCGTTTGTTAGCGCGGGCGGCGGTTTCGCCCACTTCAAAGAAAACGCTAACTCTGATAATCGAGGGGCGTTTCAGGTCGGCGGAGGATTGGATTTTAAGACCCGGCTACCTCTGTTGGGATTTCGACTCGAGGTGCGCGACTTTATCACCGGACGTCCGAATACGCCGTCGTTTATAAGCGTGTCAAGCGACCATCTGCACAGCATCTTTGCAGGCGGTGGAGTCACGCTACACTTCTGACCGATCAACGATTCGAAGAACAAAACAAAGCCTCCCAGGTTTACGGGGAGGCTGGTGTGCTTTGAAAGCGAAACTTTGCGGCGGATAAACTAGCCGACTTTAACGATTTTGCCAGACTTAATGCAGCTGGTGCAGACGCGCAGGCGCTTGTTGCCGGTCTTGGTGACGGCGCGCACGGGGCGCAGGTTCACATTCCAGCGGCGACGGCTCACGTTGTGAGCGTGGCTGATCTTATTTCCAAATTGCGGACCTTTGCCGCAGACATCACAAACTTGTGCCATGACAGGTGACTCCAGGATTTCTGACTCGGAAGGAATAGTGCTTCAGAGCTATTGTGGTTTAAAGGCAAATTTTACAGGATGTTAGCCGGAATGGCAACTTACAGGCCGCCGCCTTGCGGCAAGTTTCCCGCGGCAGAATCACTGGAGATAACCTGCGGCAGGAAGAAACGTTGGCCGTCATGTGGAAGCAACAGCATGGCGCAATTCCTTGGAATAAAAGAGCTTATCCATGCTCCGGTGAACTGGGACCAAACCGCCCGCATCACCGCGCCATGGCTCACAATGACCAGTTCTTCTGCGGCATAACGACTACGCAGAGAGTCCAGGACGGGCATCACGCGCTGACGGACGTCTTCGTAACTTTCGCCCCCTGGAGGTCGCCAGAGCCATTCGCGCTCGGGATCATAGTTTGGATCGACCTTGGTCAGAGCAGCGTGCTCATGCCAGGGCTGGCCTTTGAGCGAGCCCAGATCGCGCTCCTGGATGCCGTCTACCACTTCAAGCGGAAGTGATAGCTCGGCAGAGATGATGTCCGCACTCTGGCGGGCGCGAGTGAAAGTGCTGGAGATGATTCTTTGCGGATTGAAAAGTCGCGCAATCTGCGTGGCGGCCTCGTGGGCCTGCTGTCGCCCAAGATCGGTCAGTGGCACATCGCCATTGAGAGCAAAGCAGCTATCGCGATTGGATTCACTTTCGCCGTGGCGAACCATGATGAATGCGGGCATGTGTGATTACAGTTTAACTTCCTGCCGTTGCCAGGGTCTTCCCCGAAGTCCGCCGTGAAGAAGCCGAGATTTTTTCTCGCCACTTCAGGAATGGGCGTTCAACCGCCAAATACAGCAGTGCAGCTGCAAAGAAGCTGCTTGCGAACGCGATGCTGAAGTTGAGCCATGGCGTTGATGGCGACAGGAATTTGCCAAAAAGGAGCTGGTCAAGGTGGCCGATCTCTTTGTGCGTGAGATAGAGGCTGTAGGCCAGCGTGGCAGGAATGGCGAATCCGCGAATGCGCGACAGCACGCAGCGCGGGCTGATGCTGGCAGCTACAATCAGAGCCATTCCAAGAGACATCAGCGGGAAACCAAACACCGTACCGGCAAGAGAAAAGCGGTCTCGAAAGATCCAGATCGCTCCCGCCGAACACGTAAAGCCCAGGCCGAGCGCAGCGTATCCGCTTGCCATCAGCTTTTGCCACCATGCGGGCCGGAAGGTTTTGATGATAGCCAGCGTGGCGCCCATCAACAGACCATCCAGTCGGGTGTACGTTGGGTAGTAAATCTTTTCGATATACGTGGTGAAGTAGGCCGAGTTGTCACTGGCGCTCAAGAGGGGCTGAAGATGTCGGAAAATACTCCAGCGGATCAGGATGCCGAATACCAGAATGCTCAGGATCACCGTCAAGGTCTTGCCAAAGCTGGGCTTTCGCATTATCAGCAGAACCAGAACCGGTAGCACCAGATAAAAGTGCTCTTCCACGCAGAGCGACCAGACATGGGAAAACGCCTGGTCATGGAAATAGTCGATGCGGAAGTTTTCAGTGAAGGTCAGAAACTGCCACGCAGGCGAAAGGCCCGGAGCTTCGCGGAACCCGGGAACAGTGAGATAGATCGCCAGCACGGTCAGGTAGGCAGGCAGCACACGGAAGGACCTTCGCAGATAAAAGTCGCCGAGAGACGGCTTACTTCCCTTGAGGTAAGGACGCAAAAGCTGAGACCCGATCAGATATCCGCTCAGCACAAAGAAGAGGTCAACACCCATCCAGCCGGTTCGTGCAAGATGGCTGAGCCCTGATGGAACGTAGCTGAATCTAAAGTGAAACAGCATCACCCAGAGAATGGCGATGGCCCGCATCAAGTCGAGCCCGGGCAGGCGCGAAGCGGAAGTGTCGAGAAATTTCACACTGAAACGGTTATAGCACCGGCGGGGAAGGAAGTGGTTCTGCTTTCTCAGACCGCCACAATCTCCCGATTGAGCCTTGCCGAGAGAACGTCGCGGGTGTGCGATACTGAAAGTTATGTCCGTTCCAACTCCAAAGTCCGTAAAAGTGAACAAAACCAGTGGCACTGGCATAGATATTGTCTGGGAGGACGACCACAGCACTCATTACGGTTTTCAATGGCTCCGTGATGCCTGCCCGTGCGCCACGTGCACAGAAGAGCGGAACAGCCACAATCGCAAGCCGGGCGAGCCAGTCAAGCAGACCTCGACGATTCTGCCTATGTACAAAGAGCCGGTGCGGCCCAATGAAGTGACTCCTGTCGGCCGCTATGCGTTGACCATAAGCTGGAATGACGGCCATTCCAGCGGGATTTATTCCTGGGACTACCTGCGGGAATACTGCGGATGTGACGCCTGCCGCAAGATGGCCATGGAAGCCTCGCAACAGTAATCGAAAACCAGCAATAACCCAGGCGCGGCAACGAACCTGGCTAAAGATCGCGAAGAATCGCGGTTACGAATTAAAAGACCAAGCAGTGAACCTACTCGACCAACTCAATCCACGGCAGCGCGAAGCGGCAGAAGCCGTTGAGGGACCCGTGTTGATTCTGGCCGGAGCCGGCAGCGGCAAGACACGCGTGATCACTTTCCGCATCGCCCACCTGATTGAAAATCTGGGCGTGGAGCCAGACGCGATTCTGGCGGTGACGTTCACCAACAAAGCTTCAGCTGAGATGGTTGAGCGCGTGGAGCACCTGCTGGGTGGACGTATGCTGCGCAAGCCGCTGATCGCCACCTTCCATTCCTTCTGTGTGCGTGTGCTGCGGCGTGACATTGAAGCGATGAACATTGGCGGAGTTGGCTACAAGAAAGACTTTGCCATCTATGACGCCAATGACCAGCAGGCCGTGGTCAAGAGCGTGATGCGTCGGCTGGGGATCGATGACAAGCAGCATAAGCCTTCTATGGTGCTGTCACGCATCTCATGGGCCAAGAACCACATGCTGGATCCGCAGGAGCTCTATCTTCAGTCAGCCGACCCGATCACGGAAAAGGTCGCGCACGTCTTTGAGGCGTATCGCAAGGAGCTGCGCAAAGCCAACGCGCTCGACTTTGACGATCTCCTGCTGGAAGCAGTGCGGCTGCTTAAATCTTCCTCCGAGGTAAGGGAAAAATATCAGCGCCGGTTTGAATATCTATTGATAGATGAGTACCAGGACACCAATCGTCCGCAGTATGAGTTGATCAAGCTCCTGGCCGGAGAGCGGCACAACCTGTGTGTGGTTGGCGATGAAGACCAGTCGATTTATTCCTGGCGTGGCGCCGATATCCGCAACATTCTGGATTTTGAGAAAGACTTCGGCGAAGCCAAGGTCATCCGCCTGGAACAGAATTACCGCTCAACGCAGTCCATTCTTGAGGCCGCGTCGGCCGTGGTGGCCAACAACGTCAAGCGCAAAGGCAAAATGCTCTGGACGGAGCGCCAGGGCGGGGCCAATGTCGGCTATTACGAAGCTCCGGACGCCGAGAATGAATCGCTGTTCGCCGCTGACTTCATTGCCACCTACATGCGCAAGGCCGCTGAGAGTGGCGAAGAGAATCCACGCGTGGCAGTGCTCTATCGCCTGAATTCGCAATCACGATTGGTGGAAGAAGCCATGCGGCGCTACCAGTTGCCCTATCAGGTGGTCGGAGGCTTCTCATTCTACGAACGTGCTGAGATCAAGGACATGATCAGCTATTTGAAGCTGATCAATAATCCGCAGGATTCCATCGCCTTTTTGCGGGTGATCAACAACCCGCCTCGCGGCATCGGCAAAGCCACCGTGGAGACACTGGAGCGGCTGTCATTGGAAACTGGCATCTCGCTGTGGGGCGCGCTGGGCGAGGCCATTGAACGCGGTTTACTGCCGGCCAGGGCTGTCTCCTCGCTCAAGAGTTTCAAAGAGCTGATTGAAGATGGCCGCTCCATGTTCATGGGGACGTTTGCCAATCGAGTGAGTGAGATGGCAAATGCCCAGTCTGGGAACTTGGAATCGCGGAGAAAACCGGAGCCTGAGGCGGAGACCGAAGATGTCTCCTTTGATCCCGGACAGCTGGGCGAAAACATCAGCTTCGATTTCGGCGCGAATGACTTTGATGAAGCCGATGCTGCCGCAGCCATTGAGGAAATCGGGGAAGATGCCGATCTGGCGTTTGCACCCGATGTAGTGAGTGACGGAATGAGCGTAGAAGTAGGCGCCAATGACGACCTCGGCCCGGTTCCTGACGCGCCGGTGGAAGCCGCGGAAGGCTTCCGCGCTCCCGGCGGCGTAGCGTCCATTCCGGAAGTCCTCAAGTTTCTCATTGATCGCACCGGTTACATCAAACAACTGGAAGAAGAGGCTACGCCGGATGCTTTTGCCCGCATTGAAAACCTGCGGGAACTGGTGAACGCCGCCATGGATTCCCATGATCGGGGTGAATCGCTGGCGGAGTTCCTGGATCATGCGGCTTTAGTCAGCGACGTAGATACCTATGATCCGCGCGGCAAGATCACGCTGATGACGCTCCACTCCGCCAAGGGGCTGGAATTTAATCTGGTATTTCTGGTCGGCCTGGAAGAAGGTCTCTTTCCGCATTCACGGGCTTTCAATGATCCTGATCAGATGGAAGAAGAGCGCCGGCTGTGCTACGTGGGCATGACGCGTGCGATGGACCAGCTCGTTGTCAGTCAGGCGCGGTTTCGCCGTCGTTACGGCACAGACATGCCCGATGCCAGCGTGCCTTCACGCTTTCTGGAAGAAATTCCGGCTCATCTTCTGAGCGACCTGGGCTCGCCGCGTTCATCGCGTGCCAGCAGCAGCCAGCGCAACACAGAATACGCGGACAAGCATTACAGTTACGAGGACGAAGATCAGAGCGCGCCCAGCCATGCAACCCCTCCGCGGCAGCAAAAGCCGTCGACCACAAGCTATGCCGGGCCTAAATACAACTCCATCGACAACATTTCGGAATTTTTCGCTTCCAGAGGCAAGCAATTTAACCGGCCCAGGATCACGGCAGATGCGCCGGCGCCCAAGTCCTCATTCCGACCGGGACAACGGGTGAAGCATCCGAAATTCGGCGAAGGTGTTGTCTATCAACGAGAAGGAGAAGGAGAATCGGCCAAGATTACGGTACAATTCCCTCGGTTCGGATTGAAGAAGCTGGTGGAGAAGTACGCTCAACTGGAGAGAGCTTGAGAGGCAAACTACTGATTGCAGTATCGTGTACTTTGCTGTTGTGCTGCTCTTGTTCGCGGCCAGCCAATGGCATTTCTGTGGAAGCGCACGGATACGGTTCCAAAACGCCGATCCGCAGGTTGTATATTGAGTCTGAAGGCGCGCCTCAGGTGGCGGAGCGCTTCAAGAAGGTTCTGGCCATTGCCTTTGCAGATCATGGCCTGGAGATGGAACCAGATAAAAAGAAGGCAGAGGGCGTGATCAAAATACGCGCTGAGGAAAAAACGGGCCCTCAGCCTATTTACGCTGAAATTCTGTCAGTGAAGCTGTTGACCCGTGATGGAAAGGCGCGGGACATCGACACATGCCAATATACAACTGAGCAGCGCATCCTATCACCCGACAAGTGGTCCTATAACAATCGCGTCTATCTCGCGAACAGACTTCGGCAAAAGTCTCCCGAACTGAAATCTTTTTTTATCGGCCCTCTGAAAGACGATAAGAATTCGGTATTGAGCGAAGGAATCAAGGCTGATTTTCTGAATGAATCGTTTACGCTGTCTTCCGACCGCAGCCAGGCAGACGTAATTCTGGAAGATGCCCGGCCGCATGCCGTAGAGTATTCGCTCGAGGCACTTCAGCAAATTGTTTTTGTGGACGCCACGGTGGATGCATGGAACGGTTATTCATACAAGGCAAATATAACCCGCACCCTCTATAAATCGTCGGCTGAACCTGAATCCGAGACGCCTGAAGGTTGTTTTTTATCACACTACACCCGAAATTATTCAGCCGATCCGATGTGGGAAACGGCAAGTCAACTTGCAGAGTCTCTATCCCGGCACAAATAGTTAGGTAATTCGAATTTCAATTGACAAGAGGGAATCTCACAGAATGGCAAATACGAAGACATTGAGCAAAGACGAGCGTAAAAAATCAAAGCGCACCGCGCGCAAGAAACAGGCTCCCAAGAAAAAACGGGATTATCCACGCGGCAGCAAAAAATCAAAAGTGAAGAAACTGGCACGCGGCACGTCCAAGCGCTAAGCGCAGGCGTGAAGCCGTGAAGCGATGAACAGTAAGAGACGCGGGCAGGGCTCGCGTCTCTGCTGTATTCCAGCAGGCTCAGCGTTTTACAGACGCACATAAAAAGGTTGAAGGAGGAGCTTCTGGCCAATCAACTGTTTGCCAAGAAGTCCATCGACAAGCTCATCTCTGATTCTGAGAATCCAGAGCACCGGCTCAAGAAAACGCTGGGACCGTGGTCTCTCACCGCACTGGGCATTGGCGCCATTATTGGCTCCGGGATTTTTGTGCTCACCGGTACCGCAGCCGCGGGTGAGTTTTCTCAACCTTCATTGCTGCACGCGCAGGTGTTGGATGTATTCCAGAACCTGTTGCGGCATGGAAACCTTTCCGGAGTGTTGCTTCACGGCCGTCCCCCGGCGGGCCCGGCGATTGCAATCTCTTTCCTCCTTGTCGCGGTAGCCTGCAGCTTTGCCGGACTCTGCTATGCCGAACTGGCATCCATGATTCCGATTGCCGGCAGTGCATACACCTACTCGTATGCCACGCTAGGTGAACTCATTGCCTGGATCATTGGCTGGGACTTGATCCTGGAATATGCCGTCAGCAACGTGGCGGTGGCCGTTGGTTTCGCCGGTTATATGAAGGCGCAAATTGGGTCGTTCGGCTGGCATATGGCCGATAAATGGTCATCGCCTGTCTGGGCCGGAAATGGCTGGACTGGCGCATACTTTAACGTTCCAGCGTTTCTTGTGGTCTTCGTGCTCACAGTGTTGCTCGTTTGGGGCATCCGCGAATCGGCAGAAGCTAATAACGTGATGGTGATCATAAAGATCGGCGCCATCCTCACCTTCCTGATCGTGGGCGGAATGCTGGTCAATCCGGTCAACCTGCACCCCTTTGCTCCGTCTGGGTTCTCCGGCGTGATCTCTGGCGGCGCCATCATCTTCTTCACCTACATAGGATTTGATTCCGTCTCCACTGCGGCGGAAGAAGCAAAAAATCCGCAAAAAGATATCCCATTCGGAATCATCGCGTCACTTATAGTCTGTACAATTCTCTACATCGGCGTGGCCATTGTGCTGCTTGGCATGATGAAGTACAGCACGTTCTCCGGCGACAACGCTGAAGCTTCCGCTGCGCCAGTTGCGTACGCGCTTGCAAAGCTGGGAGCTAATCGATGGCTTCAGGCCATCATCGTGATCGGCGCGTTGATGGGGATGATCTCTTCGCTCCTGGTCTTCCAATACGGACAGACCCGTATCTGGTTCGCCATGTCTCGCGACGGATTGCTGCCCAAGTTGTTTTCGTCAATCTGCCGCTTTGATACTCCGCACTGGTCCACATGGATTGCCGGCGCCGCCGTTGGCATACCTGCTGGTCTGGTGGATATCGGCGAGGCCGCTGATTTATCGAATATCGGAACATTGTTCGCCTTCGTGCTGGTTTCGTTAGGTGTGCTATTCCTGCGCAAGTCGCAGCCAGACCGTCCGCGCGTATTCAAAGTTCCTATGGTACCGCTGTTTCCAATAATCTCCGTGGTGCTCTGCCTCGCACTGATGGCAGGCTTGCTGGTGATTACGTGGATCCGCTTCTTCGGCTGGATGGCGATCGGTTTGGTGATCTATTACTTCTATAGCCGCAAACACAGCGAATTCGCCCCGGGCCCGGCCAGCATCAAAGGATGATCGCGTATGGATCGGTCATTCATTCAAGCTCTACCTAAAGCAGAACTACATCTGCATCTGGAGGGAAGCGTGGAGCCGGCAACTCTCGCCGAACTGAGCCGCCGTTACAACACGCCGCTGCCCACTGAAAATAATCGCTATGACGTGCGTGGCAGCGGTGATGTGCTCACGGAAGACGACGTCCGCGACCTTTATTCCTACAAGGATTTCAATGGCTTCCTCATGGCCTTCAAGGCCGTGACCGAGCGCCTGCGCACGCCCGACGACTACGAGCTGATCACCTATCGCCTGATGCAGAAGCTGCGCCAGCAAAATGTGGTGCACGCGGAAGTTTATGTCAGCGTTGGAGTGATTCGCTGGCGCGGGCAGGATTTCGCTCCCATCTTTGATGGTCTGGAGCGAGGACGCGAGCGCGGCCAGCGCGATTTCGGCGTCTCGCTGCTCTGGATCTTCGATGCAGTGCGCCACTTCGGCCCGGAAGCCGCCGCCGAAGTCTTTACCTTGGCGGCCGAACGGCTTGACCGCAACGTGGTTGGCATCGGCATCGGTGGAGATGAGCGCCGTGGCCCAGCCGAGTGGTTTCGTGATCTCTACAAGAAAGCCGCTGCGGATGGCCTGCATCTTACTGCTCACGCCGGCGAAACGGCCGGCCCGGAATCAGTTTGGGGAGCCCTGAACATGGGCGTGGAGCGGATTGGCCATGGGCTTTCCATCGCCCTGGATGATGAGTTGCTGGAGGTGCTGGCGCACAAGCAAATTCCCGTCGAGATCTGCATGACCAGCAATTTACGGACTGGCGCTATCCCAGAGTTGAAAAATCATCCAGTGCGCAGGTTTTTCGATGAAGGTCTCATGATCACGCTCAACACAGATGACCCGGCCATGTTCCAGACCACGCTGAACAAAGAGTATGAAATTGCCCAACTGGAATTCGGATTTACGGAGGACCATCTGCGCGAGCTGGCCAGGAATTCTTTTGAAGCGTCATTCCTGCCGGTAGACAAGAAAGTCAGATTCCTCCAGCAGATTGATACGTTTGCAAAGAGTTAGGTTCTGAGCTCATGGGTCGGGAACGAATGCCTAAGCACATCGGAATCATCGGTTGCAGCGCGGAAGGCGCCGCACTTTGCTACCGCACGATCTGTCTGGAAGCTGAGTCACTCATGGGGATACATGCGCATCCTGAAGTGACAATGCATACTATCTCTCTCGCCGAGTACATGAAATACCTGCAAGGCCCCGGTCCTTACGATTGGAAGAGCATCGCCGACCTGATGCTGCGGTCTTCAGATGTTCTCAAACGTGCCGGCGCGGATTTTCTGGTTTGTCCTGACAATACCATCCATCAGGCAATGCAGCATGTTCTTCCGCGCTCTCCGCTGCCGTGGTTGCACATTGCGGAAGAAGTCGGAAAAGAAGCAAAGGCGCGCGGTTACGTGACGCTCGGACTAACGGGAACAAAATATCTTGTTGAAAGCCAGGTCTACCCGGAAAAGCTACGCGGACTCGGCATCGCCTACCAGCTTCCCACTCCGCAGCAGCGCGCTCGCATCAACCAGATCATCTTTGACGAACTTGTGCGCGGCATCCAGAGCCTGGAATCGTTGTTCTATTTTCAGCAGGTCATGGAGCAGATGAAAAACAACGGCTGTGACGCCGTGGTGCTCGGGTGCACGGAGATTCCACTGCTGGTGAGCGAGGAAGATTCTCCACTGCCGACGCTCGATTCAACAAGGACGCTGGCGCGAGCAGCGTTAAGAGAGGCGCTGGCCTAAAGAAGGGCTAGTCAGCCATGGCTGATTCTTTTTCAGCCACTTGAATCGTGATCAGTTCAGGCTGCTTGGGTGCAGGCCGGAAGATCTCGTGTGATGTGCCGGTTTGAGGATCACGCCAGAAGTCCACGATCGACGTCTGGTGCACGCAGGAGATGGTGCAGTTCGGCGCGCATGACTTTTCCGTGAAGTACTCACGAACAATATCTTTAACTTCGTACTCAGCCAGCGGAATTCCCGGGAAGCCACGTTGCTGTGAGCAGTAGTGCACCAGGCCATCTTCGCAGATGTACAAGTAGCGGGCGCCGGCGCGGCATCGCCACTGGTTCGGCTTGCCCAGCGCAATATTGTTCTGGAAAGAGTTGAAGCGGGCATAACTATGTTTGCCCAACTCTTTCATCTGAGCGAACACAGCTTGAGCTTCTTCACCCAGAGGCCGCAACTGACCACTACCATCGTGGATAATGCCGACCGTAGAAGTGAAACCAAGCTCCACGGCACGTTTGCCAATGGTTACAGCATCCCGCTGATCTTTCACGCCTGCGCCGATTACGGAATTGATATTCACGTGAAAGTCTGCGTGCTCTCTCAGCCATTGCAGCTTCTTATCCAGGACCTTCAGTGATTTCTTGGAAACTTCGTCCGGCATTACGTTGTCGATGGAGATCTGAAGGTGATCCAGTCCGGCATCGTTCAGTTCCTGAATACGTTTCGGCGTGAGCAGGTAGCCGTTAGTGATCAGGCCGGCGATTGCGCCATTCTTGCGTATGCGGCGAATGATGTCATCGAGCTGGGGGTGCAGCAGTGTCTCGCCGCCACTGATGGTGATCAGCGTTGCGCCAAGCTTGCCCAGTTTGTCCACGCGACGGTACATCTCTTCCAATGGCACCGGATCGGAGACATCGTCATATTCATTGCAGTAGGCGCAGGAGAGATTGCAGCGCCGCATGGGAATGATGTGCACCTGGACAGGATGATCCCTTGAGACCACGCCTTTGGCGATCATCATGATCTCTCGGAATGTGCGGCTGGCGGCCTTATACCGTCGCCGAAGTCTGGTGCGCAAATCAGCCATGAATTTCTATTAGAACATACGTTGACGGCGGCCGGGACAGGCCGCCGTTCACTGGCACGAATTAAGGTCTAAATGGCTGATTTATCTGGTTTAAGCGCTCAGCCGCGAAGGGCGGCAATTGCCGCGCTGCCAAACTTATAGACAAAGAACCATCCCGCCACCAGCATGATTCCCATAGCCGGTGAAATCTTCTTCTTGGCGTTGATGGCGAAGCCGATCCCAATCAGCGCTACGCACCAGAGCGTGACTATGTCGAATGCCGTCAAAGTCGTATACAAGAATTTTGAAGTCGTAGCGGGATCCAGGAAATACGCGGGATTGGTACCCACTGGGTTCTCCATACGGAACCCCTCAGGATTCCCCAGCGTCAAGGTTATTATGGCCAGCCCCGTTCCCACGAGTGTGGGCAGCCAGCCATAGAAAACAATTGCAATGGCGCGACCAAAGGGGATCTCGGCGTCCATGAAAAAGTTAAAACTAAACCACAGAACGCCAGCAATGAGGGCGGCTGAAATTAAAGCGATGATTGGACTAAAGAAGCCACCGTACTTAAAACCTTTGGCCGTGATCTCGATGGTCCGTGCGAGTTGATCCGGCGGTAGTTGCTGCACGCGTTGGTTGTTCTCCAACGTGCGACGGGCCACCTCTTCAAATCCCACTTTCTTATCGATCATCTGGAAAAACAAGATGCTGGCGATAGAAAGGATGACAAGAGGCACCCACCAACTGGCATTCTGGCGGATGTCCTGAAAGGTCTTCGAAGGACTTGCGAAAACGTTGATCAGCCGGGCCGGCTCAGACAAACGAGGCTGGGCCGACTCCGCGGGCGTGTTGGGTATTGCTGATGACGGTGTGCTCATAAACCATCCTACGAACCAGATTTGGGAAAGTTTCTACCCTCAATTTTTTTGCTTCCAGCCTTTTAAGTCTTGTGGCTGGCATTGAAATGCTGCCATCCCTTGGGTTTAAGGATTTTCAGCGCTCCATTGTGCCCCATCATTCGCATTTGCGGACGAGATTTTGATGGTTTCTGAACCGTACCTATCTCGGTAACCCGAACACCTGCAATTGTTTTGGGAACTTTGCTTCTGGGGCCGGCGGTGAACAGGAGCTCATAGTCTTCTCCACCGTTTAGCCCCAGATCGAGCGAAGCCTGCGGGGCAACAGGAATCTGGCGCGCATCGATCACCGCGTCAACTCCGCTTTCGTCGCATATGTGGCTGAGGTCAACAGAAAGACCATCACTCACGTCGATCATCGAAGTTGCCAGGGCCTTGCGGCGTAGCCATTGCCCTACGCCAATCCGGGCTTCGGGGTAGAAATGGCGGCTCTCTCTTCTGGGACGAATCTTTTCACCGGCAAAAAGCCGTTGCAACGTGGCCGCCGATTCTCCCAGCTCTCCGGTTACGTATATCCGGTCATCCGGTCTCGCTCCAGAGCGCAGAATCGAGGATCCAGCAGGTAACTGACCGGTGACGATGATGTCCGCGGTAACTGCGGGTGCGCCGGACGTGTCACCGCCCGCCAACTCTATTCCGTGTTGCCGGGCAAGGTTCGTTAATCCCTTTACGAAGCTGGTCACCCATTTCTGGTCAATATCTGCCGGGAGTCCAAGCGAGAGAAAACAGGCCAAAGGCACGCCACCCATCGCCGCAATATCACTTAATCCTCGCGTCAGGCAGCGATGTCCCACCACGTCAGCCGGGTGCCATTCACGGCGGAAATGAAAGCCCTCCACGCAGAGGTCTGTGGTTACCAGAAGCTCATGACCCTGCTTCAACCTCAAGACCGCCGTGTCGTCGCCAATACCCTTGACCACATTGGGGACGTGAGAGCGCAGTGCCAGCTTCCGAACCGCCTTTATCAATTCTCTTTCGGGCCTTGGCATGCCAACCAATATATCCTGCTAACTGTCGAAAATATAAGGACTTTTACGATATTCGTCACATTTGCGAGCGATCAAGGTGAAGAAAGTTGCGATGGCTGCCGATAGGATGACTGTAACGTAAAAGTTACGGGAGTCCGCAACTGGACAATGTACAGATGCCCCGGTTTGGGCCGGAGAACCTTCGACCTTCGTCATCTTCGAGGGTATGGAACCCCGATTGACACTGGAGATTGAGCTTGTTAAGGTTACGTAACTTTAGAGTCCTAATGGTTGCCGCCTTCCGAAGCACCTTCGGTACGTAGAGCGGTAGAGAATTCGTTAAGCCGTCCGCAGACGGTTCAAGGGAAGATTCATAATCCGTTCGGAGGATTTTTGCGGAAACGTTTTTACATCATGCTGGTGGCCCGGAATACAGAGGGTGAACTTCTGAAAATTCCGGTTCCAATCCACTATGCTTACGTCTTCATCGCCGGCGCTGTTATCGGCATGCTGACGCTTACGGGCATGGCTGGGTCCTACACCCGCATGGCGCTTAAGGCGCAGCGTTACAACCAGCTGCGGACCGAAAAAGAAGCACTGAAATCACAGTATTCCCAGCTGGAGCAGATTGCCCAGGAAAACGAACTTCAGGCCCAGTCTTTGAGCTCGCTGGCCGGCGAAGTTTCCTCGCTCTACGGCCTAAAGCCCGATCCGGCATTTCAAGATGACGATCCCGCCTCAGCTTCCCTGCAACAGTTTTATGCGCTACGTATGACAGCCATGAGCGGCGCAGCATCGGTTGGAATCAGTATGGGCGAGCTTCGTGACGCCAGCACTCGTGATTGGATCCGTCTCGCCGCAGCACCGACTCTCTGGCCTGTACAGGGACGGATTACCGGTTCGTTCGGTGAGCGTATAGATCCCTTCAGCGGTGAAGGTGCATTCCATCGCGGTGTAGATATTTCCGGTGAAGTGGGCACACGCATCATCGCTCCCGCGGATGGCATTGTTCGCTTCTCCAGCCAGATGAACGGCTACGGTCGCACCGTGATGGTTGACCATGGAAACGGTATCAGCACGCTCTATGGACACATGTCCGGTTTCGCGGTCAGCGAAGGGCAACTCGTCCATCGAGGCGACACGCTCGGATACGTCGGACAGAGCGGACGCAGCACCGGCCCACATCTTCACTATGAAGTCCGCATCTTTAACACGCCTGTGAATCCGAATAAGTATCTGAGGTTCACCTTTACGCAGCAGGTGGCGTCAGGCTCTCTCTAAATTTCTAAATAGAATAAATAGTGAAAAGCACAGCGATTCAGCTGTGCTTTTCCTTTTGCGTGGAAGACTCGCCACAGAAAAACGATTAACGCCTCCGTTTGCCAGGAAGCGGCGTGGGTACCGCTGTGGGAGTAACGGAGGAAGTTGCGCCCGGCGCGGCTTGAGATTGCGCCTCAGAGAAAAGTTTTTTCAGTGCGCGCTGGGGTAGAGTCGCAGAGAACGTGGCGATGTTTTCTTTCTGCTGGACCGCGATACTGTCAATAGCTGCCTTAACGTCTGGATCCGAGCCTTTTGTGCCAATGGAGCGCGCTACGGTGCGATACATTGAGACGAATCCTGCGGCCGCGTCAACCACTTGTTTTGCTTCGTTCTCGCTTCCGGCGATTACATCCGCGCGTACCAGCAGATCGCCCTTGTAGCGTATTGATGCGACCGTAACCGTGTTCTCGAGAAAATCAAAACTCCATCCGCTGGATGGTTGATTGCCGGGATTGGGACCGACACGAACAACCGCCCAGGCAAGTGAGCCCATCGGAACGTTCTGGTGGTAGTTCTGCAGGAGCGAGGGTCCAGCCGCCAATTTCTGGCTGGCGTCAATGATCTGGTGCATCACTTCAGGTGAGATCATGTTGGTAACGGCAATGCGATTTGCATCCAGAAGGGTCACGCGCACAGTGTGGCCTTCGTGCGCGATGATGAAAATCTTGTGGTTTGAATAGCTTTCCTGCGCCGATGAAAGTTTAGCCAGATATTTGATGAGCCGTGGCTGGTCAAAACGGCCGACAAAGATTTCTGCAGACTCGGTATCGTGATGATCTGGCGTGTCGCGTCTGGACATTGCGACCTCATCCAGGTCGCGTTCAAAGTCGATTCCTGTCTGGTTAATGAAATCGCGATAGTCGCCCTCAATCTCGACGGGCTTATTCGCCTGCCAGAAGAGGTGAACCGGCTTCAGATTCGCGTAGAGGATAAAGTCGCCTTCCGGGAGCATACGCGCGGTGTCCGGCACGGCCGAAGCACGAAAGAAAAAAAATAAAATACCGGCCGCCACCACGGCGATTAAAAGGACTGAAATCAGTACTTTGCGGGATCTGGTCATGTGGCTCCAGTATAGAGCAGCCGGTTGCAAGTAGTGTTCCACAACTCGCCTAAATGGATTGGAGTTGGTACAATTTGGGAGCGTTATCATTTCGGGCACGTACCCGCTAAAACCATTTTAAGAAATTCGAGAACAAGTGTGGCTGTTGCACGCGGATTGCCGCTGTGCTAACTTATTTACTTGCCCCATTATGGGGAGAATTGTGCTGGCGTAGCTCAGCTGGTAGAGCATCTGATTTGTAATCAGAGGGTCGGGGGTTCAAGTCCCTTCGCCAGCTCCAGTTGTTAACAGGATTTGCCGGAACGCGAAAAGCTGGCGCGCCTCCGGAGTTGAAGCAGGCACTGCGCACCCTAAGGACTTTTCCACCGGAAACATTCCACTGAGGTACTTTCCGTTCTCCGTTTGGCGTCTGAGGCGGAAGTATGTTTGCGCGTCTCCTGATTTTGCTCTTTACCCGTTCCTGAAAAGGCGGAAAGCATTCCTGATCGGCCAGAATGTTTCGCAGTAAGTTGAAGCGTTTGCCCGCGAGTGCCCGGCTAACAAGCCCGACTCGGTGATGCGGGGTTCCTGACAGGCTGTGCGCTTGCCGGGTGAATGCACAGGTGGCCGAGTGGTTAATGGCAGCAGACTGTAAATCTGCCGCTCTCAGGAGCTACGGAGGTTCGAATCCTCCCCTGTGCACCATGATTTTTTTGAGGGCTGATGTAGCTCAGTTGGTAGAGCACTCCCTTGGTAAGGGAGAGGTCACCAGTTCAATCCTGGTCATCAGCTCCAGAGTTTTGAGGGATGATTTAGCTCAGTTGGTAGAGCACTCCCTTGGTAAGCGTTGCGGCAGCGAAGCGTAGCCGCAACAGAATGAAGAGCAGTCACCAGTTCAGTTTTTTTGTCCTGGTCATCAGCTCCAGAGTTTTTGCATGGCAACAGAAAAACGATTTTGGATAGCGTTAGCGGTGTTCTCTGGGCTGGCTCTTTTGGCCTGGTTCACGATGGACAATACGCCCATCCTGATCGCAGGCGGTCATATCAGTTTTCGCGGTTTCACTCTGGTTGTACTTGGATTCTTTGCTGCTCGTACGGTGTTGCACTGGAAAGCGGAGAAGATTCGGAGTGAAGCTGATGGCATTGAAATTAACGGCTCGGCAGGAAACGGATTGTAGATTCGCGCGGGAGTAACTCAGTGGTAGAGTCACAGCCTTCCAAGCTGTTGGTCGCGGGTTCGATTCCCGTCTCCCGCTCCAGGGTTTGAAGCGTTTAGAAAGTTTGGGAGTAGAGGGTGAACGCGAAGTGAGCGCAGGAAAAGCGCGAACGGAGCGTGAGGGCGCAGCGTAAGCGGAGCCCTCGAAGTAAAGCCCGCGGGTTCGATTCCCGTCTCCCGCTCCAGGGTTGAGATATAAACAGCGGCATAGTCCGCCACAGATTGACGAACTAAAGATGGCATATCAACAGGCACAGATCGCAGTACAGAAAACCGAAGACTTTGAAGCTCTCAAGGGCGCGATTGATCGTATTTTCAGCTCCAGCGCTCTGGAAAAATTTTATAGCCGTTTGCAGAGCAAGAATGTAGGCGCGCGCGAGTTCCAGAGGATCGCTGCATCAGGGATTTTTGAGCAAGTTGACGTGACCCTGGCGCGCTCCGGCAAGACGGCGAAGGAATTGTACGAGTCGTTGACGGTTTCCGACCAGGCGTTGATGCGGGAGTATTACCTGGAGTTGATTGAGAAGGTCGACCCCAAGCTGCGTCAGAAGTACAGCAAAGTTTATCGCTACAACTATTGAGTAGCGGCGGGACGGCCCGCAGTTGAGATTGAGGAGAAGCAATGGCAAAGGAAAAATTTGACCGCAGTAAGCCGCACGTGAACGTCGGGACGATTGGGCACATCGACCACGGCAAGACCACGCTGACGGCGGCCATCAC